>Ga0256844_10001006_pt1 | contig 10666 bp, 10 predicted proteins | sample MusselsmetaG_FD_189100 | JGI IMG/M metagenome (GOLD analysis project Ga0256844, IMG submission 189100) | Mussel associated microbial communities from hydrothermal vent at the East Pacific Rise, Pacific Ocean - Mussels | ecosystem: Host-associated > Mollusca > Shell > Unclassified ... | reverse complement strand
TTATTAAAAAAAGAAAACAATATAAATCTAAAGACCCTCTTGCCAGTGCTATTATGGATATAAGTACTTCTAGGCAAAAATATAAATCAGACAAGTCTGCTATGAGAATGATAAAACAATTTTATGGTTCAGAGTTTAATTCATTCACAAAAACACAAAAAAGGTTTATAGAAAATAACTTAGGGAGTATTTATCAAATAACACAAGGTACTCTCTCACGTAATGGCTACCCTCATGTAGCACTGAACACAAGACAACAAGGTACTGCTATAGTAACTTTTTATCTACATCCAAACGGAGATATATCAGGTCTTAGACTCAAAAAACGTATAGGATATGCTTCTTTAGATAAAAATACCCTAAAAGTTATACGCATAGCCTACAAAGACTACCCACGTCCAAAAACCAAGACGAAGATAACATTTTACGTGGAGTATAGTTTGTTTTAGAAACTATTCATTAATTTGTTGACTACTTCAATCGTACCTTGTACCAACAAAGGTGCTTTATCTGCATCTAGCCACTTGATGATCTCTTTCATCTCATCTTCCCTCATCACAGTACATCCAGCAGTAGGTACTTTCTTTATGTGTATAAATATGCAAGAACCCGCACCTTTTTTAGCATCTGCTTCATCAATATGGTTGTGGTTAACCACTATACCATACTTGTAGTAGTCTTTTGGGAAACGCATATGTTCCTTACTTTTGTAGTCTATATTAACCTTTTTACTGTCTACTATCTTGTTATAAAGCTTTGAGTTCACATCATCTACACAATGGTCTGTACTTTTATAGACTTCATAAGGGTACTCTACTACAAAAGGGTTGTACCCAAAGGCTTGCTTCAGAGAGAAGATACCCGCAGGTGCTTTGCCATCTCCCTCTTTTTTTATGTGTTTAGCATTGATGGGTATGCTATGGAGTCCTATACCCCAGCCTAAGCCATTACGTCCTAGCTTGATGTTTATGGTTTTGCCCACTTTATGCCATGCATTTGTTTTTTCGTAGCGTTGTAGCGTGCCATTGGGTGTTGACCAGTTTTTAGTGTTGACAACTATGAGTTGTTTCGTATCTGGTATTTGTGCATGGAGAGAAAGTAGCGTAAAAGAGAATCCAAGTAAAATGTTTTTCATGTGTGTTATAATCCTTCTATCTAAATCATTAGGTCTTCTCATGGAATACGGCATCATCTCAATACTCATCCCACTACTCACCATCTTTTTAGCCATTATAACCAAAGATGTCATCGTCTCTCTCATAGGAGGTATCTTTGCAGGTTTTTTAGTACTCAATGCCTACAACCCTGCCTCTGCTTTCGTAGCACTCTTCGATGGGGTTATTGCTCTGTTTGCAGAGGGGTGGATAGTCAAGACTCTTTTGTTTATGCTTCTCATAGGTGCCATTATCAACCTACTCTCTGTCTCTGGTGCAGTAGAGAGCTTTGTAGCGTACCTAAGTAAAAAAGCCAAACGTATAGACTCTCCAAAAGGTGCGATGTTGCTAGCCTATATCATAGGTATACTAATATTCATAGAGTCTAGTATTACGGCTCTTGTGGCAGGTACAGTAGCCAAACCACTCTTTGATAAGCACGGTGTCAGTAGAGAGAAACTAGCCTATATTTGTGACTCTAGTTCTTCACCCATCTGTACACTCATCCCACTCAATGCTTGGGGTGCATTACTCTTAGGGCTTATAGTCACAGCCATAGACGCACAAGTCATTTCTGGGGATGGGGATGCAGTCTCTTTACTCATCGCCTCTATACCTTACAACTTTTACTCCATTTTTACCCTCATCATCTTATTAGCTGTCATACTTTGGGACTTAGACATAGGTCCTATGAAAATAGCTGAAGAACGTGCCAAAGCAACACCAAATACTTTCCCCTTTGACGACACAAACATAAAAGCCACACCCTACAAAATGGTCTTACCTCTTTTAGTCATGATATTTATGGTACCCATAGGATTATACCTCACAGGAAATGGAGATATATTTAAAGGCTCTGGCTCTACTTCTGTATATTACTCCGTCATAGTGACGTTGTTTTTCATCTACCTATATTTTGTACCTAGCAAAGCACTCACGCACAAAAGCTTTTTCAAAGGGCTTTATGATGGTATGGCTCATATGTTACCTGTCACTAGTATTTTGGTCTTCGCCCTTCTCATAGGAGAGGTCATAGGCGACTTAGGCACAGCCAAATATCTAGCCACACTCTTAGAAGGAAACATCAGCCCTGTAGTTGTCCCTCTACTCATCTTTCTAGTCTCTGCTATCACAGCATTTTCTACAGGCACAAGCTGGGGAACCTTCTCCATTATGATGCCTATAGGCTTAGCTTTAGCTGCCACCATGGGACTAGACATCCCTCTTGTTATTGCTGCAGTTATATCTGGAGGCATCTTCGGAGACCATTCCTCTCCCATAAGTGACACCACCATCATATCCTCCATGGCAGCAGACTGTGACCATGTAGAACATGTTAGAACACAGTTGCCTTATGCAATGATAGGTGGGGTTTTGGCAGGGGTGGGGTTTCTAATTGCTGGCTGGATGACTATTTAATATTGCGGTAATGGTATAACGCCAGCCATACTGTGTTATATGCACTTCAAATCCTAGCTCACTTAATTTTTTCTCTAACTCACTTGGTACAAAAAAGTTACCAGGTTCACCCAGTAGTTTTTCCACTTTCCAAATGCTCTTGCCCATAAACTTACTTTTGTCAAAGTCATATATGAAAAGTACAGCCCCATCTTTTAGTACGCGTACTGTCTCAGCCAAGGATTTATCTACGTCTTGTAAGTGATGTAAGGATTCACCCATAAGAGCTACATCAAAACTATTGTCCTCAAAAGGTAGTGCTTCAGCTGTGGCTTGGTGCGTAGTTACATACTCAGGTGTGAATTTCAACATACCCTCTGCAGGGTCTACTGCTGTAAATAAAAGGTCTTCTCGGCATATGTATGCAAATTCACACATCATACCTGTTCCTGCTCCTATATCTAAAACTTTTGCTTTATTTTTTATGTGTTTCAATAACGCACAGAGCTCAAATCCTACAGCGTTTGGGTAGACAAGTTTTCCAAAACGTTTAAAAACAAATCCTAAATGGTTAAAAGGTATCATAACTTACTCCTGTTTACTTATTTGAGTAGTATAGTAAAAAATAAGATAAAATAATCAAAAACATGACCAATTCTAAGTAAATTTTTTAATTGTCCTCACATTTAACTATTTTATATTATAGTTTACAACGTGCTGTCAAAAGAGCAATTAAATATGTTAATATACCATTATGAAAATATTAGTCTCTGCCTTAGAACCATCATCAAACCTTCACTTAAAAGAAGTTCTTAAACACACACAAAATATAGAACTTACTGGTATTTTCGACAAAAGCATTGAAAACTCTACACCCCTATATGACACAAGTCAAATAGCTGTTATGGGTATTATTGATGCTATTAGAAAAATACGCTGGGCGTACAAGGCTATGGATGAAATGGTTGAGCTAGCTAAAGATGTAGACAAAATACTTCTAATGGACTCTTCTGCCTTTAACCTACCCCTAGCAAAGAAGCTAAAAATAGCCTACCCAAAGAAAGAAATCATCTACTACATACTCCCACAAATATGGGCATCTCGTCCTAAGCGTGCTAAGAGCCTAGAACAATATTGTGATAAGCTTTTAGGCATCTTGCCCTTTGAAGTAGACTATTATACTCAAGGCAAAGCACAGTATGTTGGACACCCTCTGATTGATGAAATAGACATACATAGAGTAGAATCAGAAACCAAAGGGTGTATAGCCTTTATGCCTGGTAGTCGTAAGTCGGAGATAACACGTCTTATGCCTGTATTTTTAGAGCTTAGACGTAAGCTTGGGAATGATATTCGTCCATTGCTAGTCATACCCTTATCTTTTGATAGAAATAAAATAGCCCACTTATATAAAGGCAATAGGGAGTTTGAAATAGTACGTAATACCCACGAAGCATTAAGACGTTCAGAGTTCGCCTTTATCTGTTCGGGGACTGCCACACTAGAAGCCGCACTTATAGGAGTACCTTTTACCTTAGCCTACATAGCTAAAAAAGTAGACTTTTTCATAGGGACTAAGTTACTAGGCATTAGCCAAGTGGGGCTAGCAAATATCATACTCACAAAATTCAATAGTACAACTCTACACAATGAATTACTCCAAGAAGAAGTCACGGTTGACAATCTTTTGAAAGAGTACTATGATACGGACAAAAATAGTTTTGCTCAGAAAGCTGAAGAGTTAAGAGCGTATTTAGGTCATGGCAGTTCGCAGAATGTTGCTAAAATTATTATGCACCCTAGTAAAAGGATTTAGATGCTTGTTCATATATGTTGTAGCGTAGACAGCCACTATTTCCTGCAAAAACTACAAGGGGAATACCCTGAAGAAAAACTTACAGGGTTCTTTTATGACCCTAACATACATCCCTATTCAGAATACTATCTCAGACTACTAGATGTAAAGCGTTCATGCAAAATGCTAGGCATTGACCTCGTGGAGGGAGAGTACGATGTAGAAAACTGGCTTGAACTTGTCAGAGGGTTTGAGCATGAACCTGAAAAAGGTAGCCGTTGTGGTATCTGCTTTGACAGACGCTTTGAAGTCTCTGCACAAAAGGCTGCTCAAATGGGAGAAAGTACCTATACTTCTACCCTACTCACAAGCCCAAAAAAGTCACTCGAACAACTCAAGGTTGCAGGAGATACTTTGGCAAAAACATTTGGCATAGAGTTTGTGGCTCCTGACTACCGTAAAGCTTCAGGTACACAAGAACAAAACATCATGGCGAGAGAAGACTCACTCTACCGTCAAGACTACTGTGGATGTATGTTTGCTCTTAACATCCAACGTGACCAACAGCAGAAAATAGCAGACGAACTCTTTGTACCACTCTCCGCACAAGTACAACCAGAATCTATAGAAGAACGCATAGAAATGTATGAAAAACGATGGAAGATGGAAGAAGAAAATATACCTCACAAAATAGTCAAACAACGCTTTTTAAACTGGCGTTTAAGCTCTGGACTCTTACGTGTACGTAATGCCGTAGTGCCTGCTCATTTTTTACCCTATTCAACCATAAAAGGTGCATATAGCCGTGGCAAAATAGAATACTCTATAGGAGATGTATATCACATGAACCGTGATGAGGTATGTTTCATTACTTTAAAATATTATAATATACTTACAAAGAGTAGCTATGCCACTGTAACTGAGCTTATTTTTACACCTCCCTTATTTGAGATAGAAGTCGCACTACGAGCTAAACTAGGTCTAACACCTTATGACCTCTCTGTCATACTTGTAGTAGATGCAATACCTGATAAAAAAATAGAAATACTCTGCCAATCTAAAACCTATTCGGATGTAAAAGAAGTACTTATAAAACTATAATCAACTATTTACCAAGTTTTAGATAAAATCATACAATTCTTATTAAAGGTTTACTAGTGCTTTATAATGTTGTTGAAATTCAAAAAATACTTCCACACAGATATCCCTTTTTATTGGTTGATAGAGTGAATGAACTCACACCTGGTAAAAATATTGTAGGCTTTAAAAATATTTCTATATCTGAACCTGTGTTCCAAGGACACTTTCCTGACCATCCTATATACCCTGGAGTAATGATCATAGAGGGTATGGCACAAGTTGGTGGTGTACTTGCCTTTAAAAGTATGGATGAAGAGAGTCAAAAAAACTCTGACAATAAAGTCGTTTATTTTATGAGCATCGATAAAGCAAAATTTAGAGCACCTGTAACACCAGGAGATCAACTCGTGTACAAAATAGATGTTATAAAGAACAAAGGTACTGTCTGGCAACTAGATGCAAAAGCTTATGTAGATGATAAACTAGTAGCACAAGCTGAACTTAAAGCCATGATAGTTGATAAGTAGAAAATTCATGTCTTTAATACACCCAAGTGCACTAATAGAAGATGGTGCTAAATTAGGAGATAATGTCTCTGTTGGACCCTTCGCGTATATTGGTGCACAAGTTACTATTGGTGATAATACAACTGTAGCTTCTCATGCTGTCATAGAAGGTAAAACAACTATTGGAAAAAATAACCGTATCTTTTCTCACTCTGCTATTGGTACTATCCCTCAAGATCTGAAGTATGCGGGTGAAGATGTTGAACTTATCATTGGTGATGGCAATACAATTAGAGAATTTACCCTACTAAACCCAGGGACAAAAGGTGGTGGCTCCATAACAAAAATGGGCAATGATAACTTGCTCATGGGATATGTACATTTAGGACATGATGTGATTATAGGCAATAACTGTATATTGGCAAATGGTGCAACACTCGGTGGGCATGTAGAGTTTGGAAATCATGTTGTTATTGGAGGCTTAACACCTGTACACCAGTTTTGTCATCTAGGTGACTATGTTATGGTTGGTGGAGCTTCTGCTGTTACGCAAGATATTCCACCTTTTTGCATGGCTGAGGGAAATCGTGCAAACCTCAGAGGACTAAACCTTACTGGATTACGTAGAAATATGCAAAGAGACGATATCAATGCACTCAAAATTGCCTATAGAGAAATTTTTGAGCAAGGTAATCCCATTCAGGAAGTTGCACAAAAGCTTTTTGAAGAAACAACATCAAGTAAAGTAAAACAACTTTGTGAGTTTATAAAAGCTTCTAAAAGAGGCATACCATTTAAGAGAATTAACAATGAGGACAGATAATGAGTATTAAAGCATGTAGTTTTTGTGAAAGTAAAGAGAGCGAAGAGAATCCACTCATCGCAGGAGAAAATGCATATATTTGTTCCAATTGTGTGGTATCTGCTTACAAAATCCTATTTGGTGAAGAGGAACAAGATACATTTGGTGAGAATATAGAAGCTCAAACACTCTATACCCCTAAAGAAATGGATGCTATGTTGTCTGAGTATGTCATAGGACAAGAAAAGGCGAAAAAAACACTTTCAGTTGCAGTATACAACCACTATAAACGTATTTTTAGAGGCAATACAGATGATGATACACAAATTTCTAAATCAAATGTACTGCTCATAGGTCCTACTGGTTCAGGGAAAACACTCTTGGCACAAACCATTGCTAGATTTTTAAATGTACCTATAGCCATCGCAGATGCTACAAACCTTACGGAAGCTGGATATGTCGGTGAAGATGTTGAAAATATTTTAACTAAATTACTTATGGCAGCAGATGGTGATCCAGTACGTGCAGAACAAGGTATAGTGTTCATCGACGAAGTTGACAAAATAGCCCGTATGGGGGAAAACCGTTCTATTACCCGTGATGTTTCTGGCGAAGGTGTGCAACAAGCCTTACTTAAACTCATAGAAGGTTCTATCGTGAACATACCACCAAAAGGTGGACGTAAGCACCCTAACCAAGACTTCATACAGATAGATACGTCTAATATTTTATTTATTTGTGGTGGTGCTTTTGATGGGCTTAATGACATACTCAAAAGAAGACTAGGAGCCAACACACTTGGCTTTGGTCAAGAAAAACGTTCTAAAAAAGAGGAAGAAAATTTACTTCACCTTGTTGAAGCTGATGATTTAGTCTCGTATGGGCTTATTCCTGAGCTAATAGGTCGTCTTCATGTGCTTTCTACACTGGGTGAAATAAGCAAAGAAGATATGGCACGTATTTTAGTTGAACCAAAAAATTCACTAGTAAGACAATACCAAAAACTCTTTGAGATTGATGATGTTAAACTTAGTTTTGAAGATGATGCCTTAACTTCTATTGCTCAAAAAGCTATAGATAGGAAAACAGGTGCAAGAGGATTACGTTCAATTCTTGAAGAGATACTTTTGGAAATTATGTATGAGCTTCCAGAACTCGCAGGATACGAAGTTGTCATTACCAAAGAAGTTATAGAGACAAAGACAAAACCTCTATACATCAAAAACAAAAAAATAGCATAAGGATAAAAAATGTTTAAACGAATTTTAGGAATGTTTTCTAACGATTTAGCTATAGATTTAGGGACTGCAAATACACTTGTTCTTGTAAAGGGTCAAGGTATCAGTATTAATGAACCTTCTGTTGTTGCCATACAATATGACAAGTATGGACATGATCGTATTTTAGCAGTAGGTCAAGATGCCAAAGATATGGTAGGAAAAACGCCAGGAAATATCAAGGCTATTCGTCCAATGAAAGATGGCGTTATTGCAGATTTTGAAGTGACTGAGATGATGATTCGATATTTCATTGAAAAAGCACATAGAAGAAAAGGCTTTTTCTCCCCTCGTATTATTATTTGTGTACCTTATGGACTAACACAAGTTGAGCGTCGTGCTGTAAAAGACTCTGCAGAAAATGCTGGTGCACGATATGTTTACCTCATAGAAGAGCCTATGGCAGCAGCTATTGGTGCAGGTATCCCTGTTAAAGAACCTAACGGAAACCTAGTAGTCGACATAGGTGGCGGAACCACTGAAATTGGTGTAACTTCTCTTGGTGGATTAGTACAAAGTAAATCTATTCGTATTGCTGGAGATCATATAGATCAATCTATTGTTGATTATCTAAAAAAGAACTTCAACTTACTTATAGGGGAAAGAGTTGCTGAAGATTTAAAAATTAAAATTGGTACAGCTATACCCCTAGAAACTGAACTCTCAACAACCGTACGTGGTAGAGATCAAGTAGAAGGGAGTTTGGCTTCTTTGGAAATCACCTCTGATCATATTAGAGCTGCGATGAAAGACTCTCTAGAAGAGATTGCAAATGCTCTAGAAGATGTACTTGAGCAAACACCACCAGAACTTGCAGGTGACATTGTAGAAAATGGTATAGTACTCACTGGTGGTGGTGCACTTATTAGAGGCTTGGACAAGTATCTCTCTGACATAGTTAAAATTCCAGTTTATATAGCAGAAGACCCTCTTTTGGCTGTAGCAAAAGGTACAGGTAAGGCACTTGATGAAATAGATAGACTTCAACAAATGGCTTATGAAGACTAGGCTAATAAGTATTATTATACTGGTACTTATACTGGCAGTACTTCTAACTAGGAATAATGACAGTATTACCAATACACTACTTAGTGTCATTAATCCCATTAAACAAAAATATAAAAACTTTACACAAAATATAGAAGATAAAAGCCACTCTTTTATCTTTCAAAAAGAATCTATAGAAAAACTTGGACAAGAAAACCGTGTTTTACGTAAACGACTCTTAGAGCAAAATCATTACTTAAATCAAATTAAGAATATCTATACTGTTTTACCAGAATTATCAAAACTTCCAATACATAATATATCTATATCTGAAACTATCTCCTATATAAAACTAAATAGTTTTTCACAAATAATCTTAACAAAACCAAAAGGACTTAGCACTGGAAAATTATATGGATTAATACAAGGAAAAGTAGTTGCGGGCACAGCAAAAGTACATAATAATCAACTTTATGGGTATCTTACCTCTGATGATAAATGTCGGTTTTCAGTATTTATAGGTAGTCAATATGCACCTGGTATCGCTACAGGTGCAAGCACAAATGAAATGACTATTAAATTTATCCCAAAATGGCATAAAATAAAAAAGGGAGACAAAGTCATTACTTCAGGTTTGGATAATATCTTTTTTGCAGACATACCTGTAGGTGTAGTCTCTAAAGTAGAAATACAAAGCTCCTATAAGGTTGCACATATCAATACCTATAGTGATATTTATCATCCCAAAACCTTTTTTCTTATAAATGATGCAACAGCCACTATAACTGAAGGTTTTGATAGTAACAAAACAAGGCTAAATCCATTTAGGGTTATTAAAACTATTAATACAGAACATAATAAATCTATATCCCCAACTATTGTTATACCCAAAATTGAAAAATCTATAAGTGTAGAGAATACACATACTTTATCGAGCATTCCTTCTCATATTGACCAAACACAAGAAAACATAGTTGAGCCAATGCCCCTCATTGAAGAAGAGATAGTTGAAGTAACTATACCTAAAAAAATAAAGTATATTAAAAAGAAAAAAAAGAGATATAAACTTAAAAAGAAACCTAATAAAAAGAAAACTTCACTAGACCTTTTTTAAGGGCTTTTTGAGCCCATTTTGCTATAATAATGTACTAAAAATCAAGGGTATCTTTCTATGCCAAAACGCAATGACATCAACACTATTTTACTAATTGGCTCTGGACCCATCGTTATTGGACAAGCTTGTGAATTTGACTATTCTGGGACTCAAGCAGCTAAAACACTTAAAGAATTAGGCTATAGGGTAGTGCTGATAAACTCTAATCCTGCTACGATTATGACCGACCCTGAGTTTGCAGATAGAACTTATATTGAACCTATTACTCCTGAAATCATCTCTAAAATTATTAAAAAAGAAAATGTAGATGCTATTCTTCCTACTATGGGAGGTCAAACAGCACTTAATGTAGCCATGGATATGCATGAGGCTGGTATGCTTAAAGGCATCGAGTTTTTGGGTGCAAGTCCTGCAGCCATTAAAAAAGGTGAAGACAGACAAGAGTTCAAAGAAGCGATGCTAAAAATCGGTATGGACTTACCTATCTCTCAATACGCTTATAAGATGGATGAAGCACTTGATGCTGCAAAAAATATTGGTTTTCCTCTCATTA
>Ga0256844_10001005_pt1 | contig 10669 bp, 8 predicted proteins | sample MusselsmetaG_FD_189100 | JGI IMG/M metagenome (GOLD analysis project Ga0256844, IMG submission 189100) | Mussel associated microbial communities from hydrothermal vent at the East Pacific Rise, Pacific Ocean - Mussels | ecosystem: Host-associated > Mollusca > Shell > Unclassified ... | reverse complement strand
GGAGATTGGGATTTCCTTAGATAATATTACGGTCATAGGCGAGCTAAGCAATTTATTTATTCCTCCTACTCATTTCGATGTTATGCCTATTGTAGGCGTGTTGCGCGAAAAACCCAAGTATAAAATCAATCCTGACGAAGTGGAGACTGTAGTAGAAGTTCCATTGTCGAAGCTTTTGGATGTAAAGAATACCAAAAGAAAAGTATTTTATACTAGTAGTAGTGGAGTAGACCGTACGGCACCCTATTATGATGTGATGGGTTTAGAGATTTGGGGAGCAACGGCTATGATTCTTAGCGAATTATTAGTTTGCATTATGCCATTTTCTAAAGAACTTGAATAAAAAAATGCAGCCACTTTCTTTATAGAAAATGACTGCATTCTTGAATTAATCGAATCTTTTACTAATCGATATACTTAATATTGATCTTTTTGATTTTTCCATTAAACTTAAAAGGAACACGTTCGCGATATTCTAAAGCGACTCCTGAACCCATGTCCATTCCCACATCGAATGTTTCAGATGCAGTGAAAATAGCTGGAACCGTAGTTTCGGCAACAACTTCGCCTACTTTCTTTCCATTTACCATTAGTGTTATTGTTGATGGTGCAAGAGGTTTTTTCTCTTTTGCTTTTACAATAACTTCAATCTTTACATCACCAGTTGCAATTGCAGTGGATGAGTTAACTTTATAACGGTTCATTGTCATTGCATTATATTCCGTATAAAGAATTCCTTTATCCATATATACTGTGAATCCTGCAGATGTTCCACCTACGGCAAAAAGAACGCCACTTGCATCTTTTGGAATATTCACTTCAATTGTAGAATGTGTAGAGAATCCACTCATAAATTTTGGTGCTTGAGATTCTGGAATACGACTCATTCCTTCATACATATTCCACTCTGTTAAAGTAGTTGCCTTCATTTCATCTTGATGATAGGCTACGATATATAGCGATCCGCCAATGGGGAAAACTTTATTCTTTGAAGCTTCAACCATAAATGCATCTTGCATTTCGCGAAGTTTCATTGGGTTTTCTTTGGCAATATCATGTGCTTGCGAATAGTCTTTACTTAAATCATAAAGTTCCCAAACATCAGTATTTGGATCCCATCCTGCAAGATGCGAATCTTTAGCACTCCATGGTACGCGAGGACCAAATGTTCCTGCAAACCAACCATCTTTATAGATGCCTCGGCTACCCATTATTTCAAAATACTGAATGGTTTTCATGTTTTTAGCATCAGCATCATCAAATGTCTTAGCAAATGAAACTCCATCTAAAGGTTCTTGTGCTACGCCATTATAAAAATCAGGAGCAGTGATGCCAAGAATATCATAAAGTGTTGCTGCAATATCATTTACATGTGTAAATTGAGAACGAACTTTAGGATCGTGCTTAATTTTTGCAGGCCAAGAAATAACCATTGGGTTGCGTGTGCCACCAAAGTGAGCAGCAACTAACTTAGTACTCTTAAAAGGAGTTGATCCAGCCCAAGCCCAACCACTGTGGTAAATGCTTTCCAAAAGAGGAGTGCCTAATGCGTCAAGACCACCATACTGCTCTTCAAGCACTTTCATTTGTTGGTCAACTGTACTTGGCATTCCGTTTTGTGCCAATAGCTCTGAAATAGAACCATTCAAGCCTTCTGCAGAAGAACCATTATCACCATTGATATAAATAATGATGGTATTATCTTTTATTCCTAATCTTTCAAGTTCATCAACGATACGTCCATATTGTACATCGGTATGCTCCAAAAATCCTGCATACACTTCCATCAAACGACTTTGAAATGCTCGTTGATACTCAGGGATATCTTCCCATTTTGTCATTGTAGGATCAATGTCAGTAAGTTCTGCATCAGCAGGAATTACACCTAGTTTTTTTTGACGTTCAAAAGTTTCTTTACGTAATTGTTCCCAACCTTGGTCAAACTGACCTTTATATTTGTCAGCCCATTTTTGAGGAACCTGATGTGGTCCATGAACGGCACCTGGAGCAAAATATATCATAAATGGTTTCTCAGGATGACTCATCTGCTCATTGCGAATAAAAGTAATAGCATGGTCTGCTAAGTCTTCTGTAAGGTGGTAACCTTCTGTATGAGGATAATCTACAGCAAGAGTATTTTCAAATAACATAGGCTCATACTGTGAGGCTTCACCTGCAAGAAAACCATAGAAATAATCAAAACCTAAACCTGTTGGCCATTGGTCAAACGGTCCTAAAGGGTTGATGTCAGTTGTTGGTGTATTATGCCATTTTCCAAAAGCACCGGAAATATATCCATAAGCACCTAATACTTGAGGCAAAGTGGCATCTTCTCTTGGAATACTTCCAACATATCCATCCCAATCTGAAGCAAATTCAGAGATTTGACCATAGCCTACACGGTGATGATTACGTCCTGTAAGTAGAGATGCTCTTGTAGGTGAACACATCGCTGTGGTGTGAAATTCGTTATACATAATTCCTTCTTCAGCCAATTTGGTCAGTGTGGGGGTTTTACAAGGGCCTCCAAAGGTTGAAGGGTTACCAAATCCTGTATCATCAGTTAAGAATATTACAATATTTGGGGCGTCTTTGGGTAAGCGTTGTGGATCTTGTCGCCAATGATGCTCTGATTCAGCTAAGGTAATTCCAGTTTTACTTGCCGACTTAGCCTTCGGAAAGGGAAGGTTTTGCTGGGCAATGCTTTGTCCTGCAAACGTTAATGTTATACCCATAATGAGCATTAAGTGTAAAATATTTTTTTTCATATTTGCTTCTAATTTGATTAATTTGTAATTATAGAATGCGAAGTTGCAAATATTGATTGCCTTAGAACATCAAAAATCGGCAAAAAGAATAATTATCATATAAATAAAAATGTGTAATTTTACTGCAAATAGCTAAACAATGCAGATTCTCAAGGGTGATTTTAATGATTTTGAAAACTTCAAGGAGGTTATCGATGATTGGGATTTAGATTTTAATATTCTTAGTCGTGATGATTTTGGGGCTTACTTTCATATGTTTACCAGTGCTACGTTTACGATAAGTAGAGAGAAGTTGCAAGGAACAGTTGAACATAGAGGATTAAGCCCTGAAGGTTTTCGCACCATTGTTATTCCTATTAATTTTGAGAACGAGTTTGTTTGGTATAATAAGAAAGTTAGTTCAAATGATTTATTGATATTCCCCAAGAATAATATCATAGATGTAGTTACCTACTCTGGTTTGGATATTTACTTAATTTCCATTGAAGAGAAAGCCCTTTTTTCTGCAATTGAAAATTTCAGATACCCGAATTGTGAACGTATATTTAATGGTGATCGTGCGGAATTATATCTGAGTCATCATTTTACTTCTCAATTTCATTATTTAGCAAACAAATTAGTTGATAATGCACATGTGAAAACTGGAAGCGATGATGCTATTGTGAATAGAATCATATATTTCTTGCTTAATTATATTGAACACAGTAATCAAGACAAACGATTTTCATCAGCAAAGCACAAAATAATTGCCTTAAAAAAGGCTGTTGAACTAATTAATGATGAACAGGAGCAATTACCTTCGATACAAACGTTGTGTAAGGAGACGGGCGTTAGTGAGCGTACACTTTATAATGCTTTTGCAAGCAAGTATCAGGTAAGTCCAAGCGAATATATAAAAGCTGTACGGTTAAATAGGGTCAAGAATGATTTGTTTACACAGCCTGAAAAGGGTATTTCGTTTCTAGCTGGGAAACAGCACTTTTGGCATATGGGACAATTTGCACAGGATTTCAAAAAGCAATTTGGAATGCTACCATCAGAATTCTTAAAACGCAATAAAAAATCCTCAGTCAAATGAAAAAAATCCTATTTCTAATTTTCAGCATATATATAAGCAACCTTTATTCTCAAAGTGTTGAGTTGGCAGCGGGATTGGACATGAATAAATTTTACCAACTGGGGAACAATAATTATCATTACACATCTACCTATAGTATGGGCTCAGGTTATGTTATTCGTGGGGCCTATAACTTTTCGGAGCATTATAAAGTTCCGATTCGTTTAACTATTGCCTACGATAAGTATCAAGGAGATTTTTTAGCTCGAAATTCGGGTTTGGGTGGAGGATATTTGTTGGATGCTCGTATCAATAAATCGGTTTTAATGTTTGGTCTTGCGGCAAATGTCTTAAAGCCAACGAATAACTTGAATCTAAGTTTTGGAGTCAATTTTTCTGTTTTGCTAACCGAAAGTTTTGATGGGACAGGACATTCTTGGAGGATAGATAGCTCTTGGACAGAAGATGTTAGTGAAAAGTATAACGACTTTAATTCATCAAGTTATTTTGGCTTGAATGCAACGATTTCATACGATTTTCATATTACCGATGAAATTTCAATATTTCCACAATACACATTTTACCTTGGTTTAACAAAGGAGTTTACCAAATTTCCTGAATTCACTAAGTCGATTCGACAATATTTTTGTGTTGGAATAAAAAAGAAGATTGTAAGGGGTGGTAGTTGAGAATAAGACTATTCTTTTTCAAGAATAAAAACAACTAATTGAGCTTCTCCTTCAAATTCGATTATAAACTCATCGGATGTTACCTCATTCAAAGTTCCCATCCACCAAGCTTTTAAAGCCAAGTTCTGAAGTGGATATTTTAGACCAATCGAAGTAATCTCAATAGTTGGATTAAGTGAAAATATGGATACTTGTTGCCCAATTGTTGATTCAAAATTTGTGCTTTCAGAAATGGGAATAAACACACCGTTATCAGTAAGCATTGTTACATTAAGTTTTTTATGGTATTCGGTAAGTAAACTAATATTGCCAATGGTGTGGTCTTCACGTTCACCAGTGGCTCCTAGAATTATCACTTCCTCAATTTCTTGAGCAAGACACCAATTGATCGCTTTAGTAAGGTCGTTGGTGTTTTGATCGTTTATTTTAACCAAAATATTTTGATATTTAGCCCTATGGTTATCCTCAACAGAATCTAAGTCGCCAATAATAATATGTGGCTCACGACCACTTTCGATCAGTTTATTTACTGCGCCATCACAGCAGATAATTTGTTTAGAATTGTCTAATAAATCAAGAGCCCTTTTTGATTTTGGGAAAGCCCCATTGGCTAATATTATGGGAATTTGCGTAGGCATAATTATTTGATCAACGTTTCCTCGGCTTCTTCAACGGTCTTATTTTCTGAAGCATCATCCTTTACTGATTCCACAAAGAAACGTTTTTGAAAAAGGATAAGCATGACCACTCCGATGGTAATAGAAGAGTCGGCGATGTTAAAAACAGGTCGAAAAAAGGCAAAATAATCACCTCCAAAAAAAGGAATCCAATCAGGGTAAATACCCTCGATAATAGGGAAATAGAGCATATCTACTACTTTACCGTGAAACAATCCGGCATAGCCTCCATCAGCAGGAAACAGCTGTGCTACATGAAATGATCCACTAGCTTCAAAGATTAGTCCGTAAAAGAGGCTATCAATAATATTTCCCATTGCACCAGCAAAAATCAAGGAAATGCTTGTGATTAGAAGAAAATGTTTGTTTGTCTTTATAAGTGTATAAAGATAATAACCAATTCCGCCAATGGCGAAAATGCGAAATAAACTGAGTGCTAATTTTCCATATTCACCACCGAAATTCCACCCAAAGGCCATTCCATTGTTTTCCACAAAATGAATATAAAACCAATCGCCCATCACAGGGAATTGGTCACCGATAGGCATAGAAGTTTTAATCCAAATCTTTGAGATTTGGTCAACCAAAAGCACTATAAAAATAATTAATGTAGCTCGTTTCAAGAGAATGGTAGATTATCTGCCTTGACGAAGTTTCGCATCAATGCTTAGTGTAGCATGAGGAACACTGCGTAAGCGCTCTTTAGAAATTAGTTTACCTGTTTCACGACAAACACCGTAAGTTTTGTTTTCGATTCGAATTAATGCGTTTTCCAAACTCTTGATAAACTTTTGCTGACGACCTGCCATCTGTGCATTCTCCTCTTTCGAGCGAACCATGTTTCCCTCTTCCAAAACTTTGAAGCTTGGAGATGTATCATTGGTTCCATTCTCATTATGATTGGTAAATGCATCCACAAGTAGTTTCAAATCGGCTCGGGCATCTTCTAATTTCGCCAAAATAATTTGTTTGAATTCTTCTAATTCCTCATCGTTATATCGTGTTTTCACTCTGTTATTTTCCATAATAATCTCCTTTGTTTGTTATTATAACTCAACCCTATCAATACTGATTGTGGCTTGGTTTTCATTGATTAAATCAATAATTTCACTAGCACCTTCAATTTGATTTACTACCTTGAACGATTCAGCAAGGGTTTCTGAGCAAATATAGTCAAAATTTTGCTCGATACTATCCTTCAGGTCTTGATTTCCTATGATTTTTACATGAATCTTATCGATAATGTCAAAGTCTTTATCTTTTCGTAAATTTTGAATGCGATTAACTAATTCACGAGCAAGGCCTTCTTTGATTAATTCATCAGTGAGTGTTAAATCCAGCGCTGCGGTCAGATTGCCCGATGTAGCTACAGCCCAGCCTGGAATATCCTGAGTGGTAATCTCAACATCCTCGGTGGATAGTTTAACCTCATTTCCGTCAATCATTAAATCATAGTTTCCTTCAGCTTCAATTTTTTGGATATCCTCTGCCTCAAATTGATTTACTGCTGCGACAATTTGCTTCATCAATTTGCCATACTTTGGACCCAATGTTTTGAAATTTGGCTTAATCTTCTTCACTAAAATATCCGCATCTTCAGTAATGAACTCCATATTTTTCACATTGGTTTCTGCCAATATCAAATCACGAATTAATTCCAATTGTGAACGCATTTCGTCACCTTTTAATGGAATCATTACTTTGTTTAATGGTTGACGCACACGGTTTTTACTCGACTTACGCAATGATAAAATCATGGACGAAAGTGTTTGAGCCATTTGCATGCGCTCTTCTAGCTTCTTATCAATGTGCCCTTTGTCAGCTTTATATAAATCGGTAAGGTGAATCGAGCTTGCTTTATCTTTATTGCTAATGGCATTCAAATCTTGGTATAATCGATCCATAAAGAATGGAGCGATTGGTGATGCCATTTGAGCTACGGTTGTCAAACATTTGTATAAAGTTTGATATGCCGAAATCTTATCTGTTGAGTAATCGCCTTTCCAAAACCGGCGACGTGACAAACGAACATACCAATTACTCAAATGCTCATCAACAAAACTTTGAATTCCACGACCAGCACGAGTAGGCTCGTAGTTTTCGAAAGCTTCCGTCGTTTTAATGATTAAGCTATTCAGCTCGGATAATATCCAACGATCAATTTCTGGACGCTCGTTAAATGGAATCTCCTCTTCGCTATAAGTAAAGCCATCAATATTGGCGTAAAGTGCAAAGAATGAGTAGGTATTATAAAGTGTGCCAAAGAATTTACGTTGAACTTCGCCAATTCCTTCAAGATCAAATTTCAAATTGTCCCAAGGCTGTGCATTGGTAATCATATACCAACGTGTAGCATCAGGGCCGTATTTTTCTAAAGTTGAAAATGGATCCACGCCATTACCTAGGCGCTTCGACATTTTATTTCCTTTTTTGTCGAGAACCAATCCGTTTGAAATCACGTTTTTATAAGCCACTTGGTCAAATACCATGGTAGAAATAGCATGTAAAGTAAAGAACCATCCACGGGTTTGGTCAACGCCTTCCGCAATAAAATCGGCAGGGAATTTTCCATCCATAAATTTATTTTTATTCTCAAATGGATAGTGGAATTGTGCATAAGGCATCGATCCTGAATCGAACCAAACGTCTATCAAATCGGGCTCACGGAACATTTTTTGTCCGCTCTCTGAAACCAAGAAGATATTATCGGCATAAGGCTTATGGAAATCAAATGTTTCATAATTCTCTTTCGACATATCACCAGGAACAAAGTTTGCCAATGGATTCTCAGTCATAAAACCTGCTTCAACTGATTTCTCAATTGCAGCTTTAAGGTCTTCTGCCGAACCAATACAAACTTGCTCTTTGCGGTCTTCGCTAACCCAAATTGGTAAAGGAATACCCCAGAAACGTGAACGTGATAAGTTCCAATCAACCAAGTTTTCTAGCCAGTTTCCGAAACGACCTTCACCCGTTGCTTTGGGTTTCCAGTTGATGGTATTATTCAAATCCATCATTCGTTTTTTATAATCGGTTGTTTTCACAAACCAAGAATCTAATGGGTAGTATAAAACAGGCTTATCGGTACGCCAGCAATGAGGGTAATTGTGTGTATGTTTTTCAACTTTGAAGGCTTTGTTTTCCTTCTTCAACATCACAGCCAAGTCAATATCTAAAGTAGCGGCTTTATCATCTAAGTTTTTATCATAGGCATTCTTCACATAACGACCTGCATATTCTTTATATAAATCAACATCCACATAATCAGTGATAAACTGCTTGTCTAATTCTTCGAGTCTATAAAATCCGCCTCGTAAATCAACCATCGGACGACGTACGCCCTCATGATCGATTAACACCAAAGGAACAATCCCCGCAGCCTTAGCTACTCGATCATCATCGGCACCAAAAGTAGGTGCAATATGCACAACTCCAGTACCATCTTCGGTAGTAACAAAGTCACCTAAAATCACTCTAAAAGCATCGCCCATAGGCTTGATAAAAGGCATTAATTGTTCGTAGTTTACATCTACCAAATCTTTTCCCACATACTCATCAAGCAATTGGAATGGAATATTTTTGTCGCCTACTTTATAATCTTCAAGGGCTAAATCTTTATTCTTTTCAGGGAAATATGAAGCCATGCGATCTTTTGCAAGAATCACAGTAATCGCATCGCCTGTATATGGATTAAAAGTGCGAACTTTTACATAATTAATTTTTGGTCCTACTGCCAAAGCTGTGTTTGAAGGCAAAGTCCAAGGAGTGGTTGTCCAAGCGATAATATATAAATCAGTATCTACTTTATCAAAAAAACGTTCTGATTTATCGTTACGAATTACCTTGAACTGTGCGATTGCTGTAGTATCTTTTACATCTTGATAACAGCCCGGCTGATTCAATTCGTGCGTACTCAATCCTGTTCCAGCAGCTGGTGAATAAGGTTGAATAGTATATCCTTTATACATCAAACCCTTATCATACAATTGTTTCAACAACCACCAAACGGACTCGATATATTTATTATCGAATGTGATATACGGATCATCCATATCTACCCAATAACCCATCTTTTCAGTTAGGTCGTCCCACATTCCTTTATATTTCATCACCTCAGTTCTACAAGCTTTATTATACTCCTCTACTGAGATTTTCTTTCCAATATCTTCTTTGGTAATACCCAAAGTTTTTTCTACACCAATTTCTACGGGTAAACCGTGTGTATCCCAACCGGCTTTACGATCAACACGGTAGCCATCAAGGGTTTTGTATCGACAGAAAATATCCTTAATTGCGCGAGCCATAACATGGTGAATTCCAGGAGTTCCATTTGCCGAAGGAGGCCCTTCGAAAAATACAAATGGCTTCTTTCCTTCACGATTATCCAATGATTTCTGAAAAACATCAGTTTCTTCCCATTGTTGCAATACTTCCTTACCCAGTTCGGATAGGTTAAGTTTCTGATATGTACGATACTTATTACTCATTGTTTACTGTTTTTATAGGCGTAATTCAAGGCGGCAAAAGTAAGGAAAAAATGACTGGGTTTTAGGGGTAAAATGTGGGTGTTTGAGGAGGAGGCAAATGATTTAGTAATATTGAGATTGAAACGATAATTACTTTGTGCAGCTTTGTGTATTCCTTTGTGGCCCATGGTGTAATAGCTATTGCACAAAGTTACACAAAGAAGTCACAAAGGAACGCAAAGGTTTTACTCTCGCCTTTTCAAATCCTAATATTTGTTAATAATTCCACATTCCTTAGAATTAATATAAATAAGCTATGGAATTGTTTATCTTTGCCATCTAAATAAGACAAATAATAAACTTAATAAATATAAATAATGGCACAAATTACATTAAAAGGAAACGCAATCAACACAGTTGGTTCACTTCCAGCAGTAGGATCAAAAGCAACTGATTTCAAATTGGTAGCAAACGACCTTTCAGAAAAAGGACTTGCTGATTTCGCAGGTAAAAAAGTAATCTTGAATATCTTCCCAAGTTTGGATACCCCAACTTGTGCAGCTTCTGTTCGTTACTTCAATACTCAGGCTTCAAAATTAGACAATACCGTAGTTCTTTGTATTTCAAAAGACCTTCCATTTGCTCAAGCACGTTTTTGTGGAGCTGAAGGTTTAGAGGATGTACATACACTTTCAGGTTTCCGTGGAAATGATTTTAGTAATGCATATGGTACACTTATCGTGGATGGTCCTTTAGCTGGATTAGAGTCAAGAGCTGTTGTAGTTGTTGATGAAAAGGGTAACGTAAGTTATACACAGCAGGTTCCTGAGATTGTAGATGAGCCAAATTATGATGAAGTTTTAGCTGCATTATAATTTTTTCAAGTAAAATATTTAACTGCCAATCGCAGATTTCAATTTGTGTTTGGCGGTTTTTTTTATACCCAAAACTGCATTAACCCGAGAAAATACCTATTATAATAGTCGTTTAACCCGAGAATATGCCTATTGCA
>Ga0256844_10001004_pt1 | contig 10677 bp, 7 predicted proteins | sample MusselsmetaG_FD_189100 | JGI IMG/M metagenome (GOLD analysis project Ga0256844, IMG submission 189100) | Mussel associated microbial communities from hydrothermal vent at the East Pacific Rise, Pacific Ocean - Mussels | ecosystem: Host-associated > Mollusca > Shell > Unclassified ... | reverse complement strand
TATTATATAAAACTATTCTTTTTTTATTATTAATTTATTGAATATATTTGATATACGATTTGTTATAAAACTAGTATTAAAAATTCCTTTATCATTAATAGCTCTAAAATTTAAAAATATTCCAAATGGAAGCATAACCATTGTTGGTAACCAAGCACCTAACCAAGGAGGAATTCCACCTGTATCAGCCATACCTCTTGATAAAACTCCCATAAAATGAAATACTACATAAATTACAACAGCAGTAATCATAGGTACGCCAAAACCACCTTTTCTAATTATTGATCCAAGTGGAGCTCCAATTAAAAACAAAACTAAGCAAGCAAACGAAAATGCAATTCTATGTTGATATTCAACTTGATATTTAAATATTCTTAGTAAACTATTTTTATGTTGAATTTTTGAATTTTTAATATTTTGAATAGATCGCTCAACTGTCGAAGATGATCTTTTAAATATTTTTAATTTATTTTGATCACTAAAGTTATTTATAACATTAATCATGTCAAAATCAGTTTTATCGATATTTGTAGTATCTTTAATTAACTTTTTTGCTTTAGCATCATTATAAAAACGTTTTTTTAAATTAATTAAATTTTTCTCTAAAGGTTTTTGTTTTTTCTTTACATAATCAGTTAATTGTGATAGGCTTAGCATTTGTTTTAAGTTATCACGGTTATTATCATCATCTAAATCATTCATTCCAGAAATGTCAAAATTTATTTGATACTCATCAAAATGAGATTTAATAAAAGGCATATTATCTTTTTTTAGAGATAAACGTCTTCTAGCAATTATATCCTTATAATAATTACCATCATTTAATACCAATGTCATATACTTACTATTAGGATTTGTTTTAATTTCACCTTTTTTAGAAGTAATAACAACGTTATTATACTTTTTTTCTGTTAGATCATAAATAATAACATCTTTTAATAAATTTTGTTTTTCACCATATTTTTCTGAAAACTTGATAGTATATCCGGGAATATCATTATTAAATGAACCTGCTACTAAAGCCATTGCAGGTTGTTTTTTCTTCATATTAATCATTAAATTAATTGATTCGTATGAAGCATAAGGAAAAACATAGTTTAAAAACAGAAAATTTAGACCACTTAAAACAATCATAAATATAGTTAATGGTTTTAAAAGTCTAAATAATGAAACACCAGCAGATTTAATAGCTGCATATTCGTAATTTTCGGATAAATTACCCATAGCCATAATAGAAGATAATAATATACCGATAGGCAACGCTTGTGGTATAACCATCAACGTTGTATAGCCTAGATAACGTAAAATTACCATAGCACTTAGCCCTTTACCCGAAATTTTATCTAAACTCTGCCAAATTGTTAGAATTACTAATACAAAAAGAACCACTAAAAAAGTGGCTAAGAAAGGCGTAATAAAACGCTTAATTAAGTATTTATCTAATATTTTCATTAAAATAATTATATATCAACGAGTTAAAAAACTCGTTGATATTATATGGTGTTATAAATCATTTATTATATATCCTTCACTTTCGTATTTATTTCTATTGAAATTAAACATCTTATTAGGTAATTCCATATTAGTTTTAAACTTTAAAATTGTTAAAGTGTAATTCGTTCCATTTTTACCAACTTGAATAAGTTTATAAATATTTTTTGTTTTAGTATCAATACCCAAAAGTACATACTTCATTTCAGAATCACTAGCAATTGGCATAAGTTTAACAAATTGAATTTTTCTCCCATTGACATTTTGTAAAATATCCCAAGAGTAATCATATCCTTCTTTATAAAATGAAAAGAATTTTGCAGGTGTTATTTCATCACTTTCATCAGGGCTAGAAATGTTTATTTCTTCATCTTCAGGATTTATTAAGTAATTTTTAGCACCATCAAAAATTGTAGTTGTGCCTAAAAAATTAACTGTATATTTTTCTCCTTTTAAAGAAGCATTTCCTTTAGTTTCTTGATGTATATCTTCTTCTTGATTTTCTAATATATTTTTAAATTCTATATATAATGTTTTATAAGATGTCATTTTGTTAGAAACTTCATCTAATAATTGTTTAGCTTTAGTTTTATCTTGAGCATAACTTTGATTAAAACCAATAAATAATACTATTAATACAATAATTTTTTTCATTTTATTATAATTTTTCATTTTTTAATAATTCTTCAAGAGCTAAAACATCAGGTACTAATACTTCTCTGGCTTTACTACCTTGAAATTGACCTACAATTCCTGCAGCTTCTAATTGATCTATAATTCTACCAGCTCTGTTATATCCTAATTTCAGTTTTCGTTGTATTAATGAAGCTGATCCTTGTTGTGCGTTTACAATAACATAGGCAGCTTCTTCAAATAGTTTATCTCTATCTGCAATATCTATATCAATACTTGTGCCACTTTCATCAGTAACATATTCAGGTAATAAATAGGCAGAATTATAAGCTCTTTGTGAACCTATATAATCAGTTATTCTTTCAACTTCAGGAGTATCAACAAAGGCACATTGAATTCTTACAATTTCATTACCAGTTGATACAAGCATATCTCCACGTCCAATTAATTGATCTGCACCTGATGCATCTAATATAGTTCTAGAATCTATTTTTGATGTAACTCTAAAAGCAGCTCTAGCAGGGAAATTAGCTTTAATGATACCTGTTATTACATTTACAGAAGGTCTTTGAGTTGCGACAATTAAATGAATTCCAATTGCTCTAGCTAGTTGCGCAAGTCTTGCGATTGGTGTTTCAACTTCTTTACCTGCTGTCATAATCAAATCAGCAAATTCATCAATTACTAGTACTATATAAGGTAAAAATCTATGTCCGTTTTCTGGATTTAATTTTCTTTGTTTAAATTTTGTATTATATTCTTTAATATTTCTAACAAAAGCATTTTTTAGAAGATCATAACGATCATCCATTTCTATACAAAGTGAATTTAAAGTGTTAATTACTTTTGTTGTATCTGTTATAATAGCTTCTTCTGAATCTGGTAATTTAGCTAAATAGTGTCTTTCTATTTTATTAAATAGCGTTAATTCAACTTTTTTAGGATCAATTAAAATAAATTTAACTTCAGCAGGATGTTTTTTGTATAATAGTGAGGTTAAAACAGCATTTAAACCAACTGATTTTCCTTGTCCAGTAGCTCCAGCCATTAATAAATGAGGCATTTTTGCTAAATCGGCTACAAAAGTTTCATTTGAAATAGTTTTACCAAAAGCAATTGGTAATTCCATTTTTGAATTTTGGAATTTAGTTGATGCAATTGCAGATCGCATTGAGACAATATTAGATTGTTTGTTAGGAACTTCAATACCAATTGTACCTTTACCAGGCATTGGTGCAATAATTCTAATTCCTAACGCAGATAATGACAATGCAATATCATCTTCTAAATTTTTAATTTTTGAAATTCTAACACCAGCTTCTGGAACAATTTCATACAAAGTAATAGTTGGGCCAACCATTGCTTTTATACTTTTTATGTTGATTTTATAGTCGTTTAGTGTTTGTACAATTCTATTTTTATTTGCTTCTAACTCTTCTTTATTTACTTTAATAGATTCAGAACCATAATCTTTTAATAAATCTAAAGTAGGAAATTTAAAGTCTGATAATTCTAAAGTAGGGTCAAATTCACCAAAATCTTCAACTAATTTATTAGATAAATTTTCAGTAAGGTTTTCTTCTTTAGTTGGAGCAGCTACTTCAATTTTAATTTCCTCTTCTGGTTTAGATACTTCAACAATAAAATCATCTTTTTCAATGTTTTTTATTGAATTTGATTTAGTTTCTAAACTAATGTTTAAATCAACAGACTTAGTATCATTATCAGTTAAATTAATATTTAAATTATTATCAATAGATAAATTTTCTTTTTCAACTGTTTGATTTTGATTACTTGAAATTTGTTCTATTTCTTTCTTTTTAGGTAGTTTAATTTGTTTTGGACTCCATTTAAGTTTATAAATTAAAAATAAAATAGCTGTTAAAATAAGTAAAAGTATAACTCCTATTTTTCCAATATAAATTTGAAGAAAATCATTTGATTCAAAACCTACAATTCCTGAAAGTAATGTGTTTTTTAAATTAATTACAGCAAGTAGGAGAGAAGTCCAAACCATAAAGAGAATTGAGCCAAAAGCTATTTTTCTTATTTTTTTTAAAGGAATTGCAGTTACTAAATATAATCCTGATAAAAACACGATTATAGGGATTATAAAAGCAGCTATTCCAAAACCTTTATAAATAAAAAAATCACTTACACTAGCACCAACTTTACTTAAACTATTTTTAGTTTGAATAGTTCTATTAGTTAAATCTGCTAATTGACTTTGATCTTGAAACCAATGAAAAAAAAATGAGTAAAAAGCTCCTAGTAACCAAAAGGAAAAAAGAATTAAAAATACACCAAAGCCCAAATGAGTTTGTTTATTTTTAAAAAAAGCGATTATACTATTTGCTTTTTTTGGAGTCTTTGTTTTTTTTCTTTTAGCCATTTAATTATAGTTTTATTAAATAAATTTAGGGATATATATTATTAAACCTACAATTAAAGCAATTATTGCAGCAAAAGTTGCAGCTCCAGCAGAAATATCTTTAATAAATCCAATTCTTTCATGATATTCTATATGTACAAAATCACATAATTTTTCAATACCTGTATTTAATGATTCGGCTACTAATACCATTCCAACAGAAATTAATTGGAACATCCATTCTGTTGCTGAAATATCCATAACAAAACCTAAAATAGTAACTAAAACTCCTAAAGAGAATTGTACCATAATACTGTGTTCTGTAGTAATTAGTAAAAATGCACCTTTAAATGCAAATTTTAAACTTCTAATCCTTCCTTTAAGAAAGCTGTCGTTTGGGTTTTTCATAGTTATTATTCAAACTCCAAAAATACATAAATATTTTAGGACTTTAAATGTTTAAATTATTAAATATATTTATTGTTTATCTTAATTCATTAGTGGCATATAAAAAAACCATAATAACCTGAATTATATATAAAAAGACTTCCAAATAAGTTATGTAAATAGAGATCTTTTAGCAATTATGATATATTTTATTAATATGTAGGCTTTTATAAATTAATTTGCAAACATAGTTTTATGATAAATATCATAAATATCATTTAAATAATTAATTATACTATTAGTAAAAAGTGTATGTTTGCATTCAAGACAATCACTACTAACTAAGGATTTCTTTTATGGATAAATTTTCTTTTTTAAATGCTGTTCATTCGAGCTTCATTGAAGAACTATATATTAAATATTTAAAATACCCAGATTCAATTGAGCCAAGCTGGAAAAGTTTCTTTCAAGGGTATGATTTAGCAAATTCTGATTTTTCATTAACTGATGATAAAATTGAAATTCCAGAACAGGTTCATAAGGAGTTTCAGGTAATAGAATTAATTAATGCATATCGTTCAAGAGGTCATTTGTTCACTAGAACAAACCCAGTACGTACTCGTAGAACTTATCTACCAACATTAGATTTTACAAATTTCGGATTATCGTCAGAAGATTTAAACACTTCTTTTGAAGCAGGAAATATATTAAAAATTGGTGCTCAAACACTTCAAGAAATTATAGAGCATCTTAATTTAGTTTATTGTGATTCCATTGGAGTAGAGTATATGTACATTAGAAATCCAGATGAAATACAATGGTGGAGAGATCAATTACATAAAAATGACAATCACCCTAATTATAGTATTAATCAAAAAAAATACATTCTATCTAAATTAAATCAAGCAGCAACATTTGAACAATTTTTACAGACAAAATATGTTGGTCAAAAGCGTTTTTCATTAGAAGGTGGCGAAACTTTAATCCCAGCAATTAGTGTAGCTCTTTTTAATGCTGTTGCTGATTATAATGTTGAAGAAACTGTGATAGGAATGGCACATAGAGGTCGTTTAAATACATTAACCAATATCTTTAGAAAACCGGTACGTGAATTATTTAGTGAGTTTGAAGGTAAAGATTTTGAAGATAAAACTATTGATGGTGATGTAAAATATCATTTAGGGTTAACATTAGATAAAACCTATCAAAATGGAAAATCTATTAAGATGAATTTAGTCCCAAATCCTTCTCATTTGGAAACAGTTGATGCCGTAGCTGAAGGTATTTCAAGAGCTAAAATAGATAATAAGTATAAAGGAGATAATTCTAAAGTATTACCTATACTAGTTCATGGTGATGCTGCAATTGCTGGTCAAGGTGTAGTTTATGAAGTAATACAAATGAGTAAACTAAATGGTTATTCTACAGGTGGAACAATTCATATTGTAGTAAATAATCAAATTGGTTTTACCACTAATTATTTAGATGCTCGTTCTAGTACATATTGTACAGATGTTGCCAAAGTAACTTTGTCACCTGTTTTACATGTTAATGCAGATGATGTTGAAGCTGTTGTACATACTATTGAAATGGCATTAGCTTTTAGAATGAAGTTTAAGCGTGATGTTTTTATTGATTTATTAGGTTATAGAAAATATGGTCATAATGAAGGTGATGAACCTCGTTTCACACAACCAAACCTATATAAAGCAATTTCAAAACATAATAATGCTTATAAAATATATGCAGATAAGTTAATTACAGAGAAATCTGTAAATGAAGAGTATATTTCTAAACTAACATCAGATTTTAAATCTATGCTTGAAGTGGAATTTGCTAAAGCAAAAAACGATTCAACTTCAACAATTAAACCATTTATGGATGAAATATGGAATGATTTTACAAGAAAGTATTTAAAAGAGATGCTAAGTCCCGTAAAAACAAGTTTTCCAAAGAAAAAATTAGAAAATATTGCTAGAATAATTTCAACTGTACCAGATGGTGTTAAATTTATTAGAAAAGCAGAACGTATTCTTAGAGGTAGAGATAAAATGGTATTTGAACAAGATACTTTAGATTGGGGAATGGCAGAAAGTTTAGCTTATGGAAGTTTACTTGAAGAAGGTTTTAATATTAGAATTTCTGGTCAAGATGTAGAAAGAGGAACTTTTTCACATCGTCATGCTATTTTAAGAGATGAAATATCTGAAAAAAGAATTAATCTTTTAAATACAAATCCAAATAACAAAGGAGAAATGACCATATATAATTCTTCTTTATCAGAATATGGTGTTTTAGGTTTTGACTATGGTTATGCTATGGCAAGTCCAAATACTTTAACTATTTGGGAAGCTCAATTTGGAGATTTTTCTAATGGTGCTCAGATAATGTTTGATCAATATATATCAGCTGCAGAAGATAAATGGAAGTTACAAAATGGAATTGTAATTTTACTACCTCATGGCTATGAAGGTCAAGGTTCGGAGCATTCATCAGCAAGAATAGAAAGATTTTTACAGCTTTGTGCAATAGATAATATGAATGTTGCAAATTGTACTACACCTGCAAATATATATCACTTATTAAGGAGACAAATGAAGCGTGATTTTAGAAAACCTTTAATTGTATTTACACCAAAAAGTTTATTGCGTCATCCTAAAGCAGTTTCTTCAATTAATGAATTGGCTAAAGGTGAATTTCAAGAAATAATTGATGATAATATTGAAATTAAAAACATCAAAAAATTGGTATTTGTTTCAGGTAAATTTTATTATGATTTATTAGCTGAAAGAGAAAAATTAAATAGAAATGATATTGCATTAATTAGAGTAGAACAATTATTTCCATTACATAAAGATAAAATTCAATTAATAATTGATAAATATAATAATGCTAGTGAATATATTTGGGCTCAAGAAGAGCCTAGAAATATGGGAGCATGGTCGCATATGTTAGAGCGTTTTGATATAGTTAATTTAAAACTTTGTTCAAGACCATATTATGCTGTTCCTGCTGCAGGTTCAAGTACTAGATTTAAAGAAAGACATCAAAAAGTAATAGATAGTGTTTTTGAGAATAAAAATTAAAAGAAGAAGTTAAGGTCATTGCGATGAGCCTGTAAGAGCTAAGAAGCAATCTGTTGTTTAGAAAAATATTACTTCAGTCGTGCCTCTTTCGTAATGACAAATAAACAAATAAACGAATAAACAGTATATAGATATGATACTAGAAATGAAAGTTCCTTCACCAGGAGAATCAATAACTGAAGTAGAAATAGCACAATGGTTAGTTCAAGATGGTGATTATGTACAAAAAGATCAACCAATTGCTGAAGTTGATTCAGATAAAGCAACTTTAGAATTGCCAGCAGAAGAAAGCGGAATTATTACTTTTAAAGCAGAAGAAGGAGATGCTGTTGCTGTTGGAGCAGTAGTTTGTTTAATTGACATGAGTGCTGAGAAACCATCTGGTAGTAATAAGCCTGCAGTTGACAGTAAACTGTCAGAAAATACAACTACAATAAACAAAAAATCAAATACCAAAGATCAAAAAACCTACGCAACAGGTTCTAGTTCTCCTGCTGCAAAAAAAGTATTAGCGGAAAAAGGAATTGATTCTACAACAATTAAAGGTACAGGTAAAGATGGTAGAATTACCAAAGAAGATGCTTTAAAAGCTGTTCCAGCAATGGGCACTCCAACAACAGGAGAAAACAGAGGTTCCTCTCGTAAAAAAATGTCTATGCTTCGTAGAAAAGTAGCTCAACGTTTAGTTTCTGTTAAAAATGAAACAGCTATGTTAACTACATTTAATGAAGTTAATATGCAACCAATTTTTGATTTAAGAAAAGATTATAAAGAAGATTTTAAAGCAAAACATAGCGTAAGTTTAGGTTTTATGAGTTTCTTTTCAAAAGCAATTGTTAGAGCTTTAGAAATGTATCCTGCTGTAAACTCGATGATTGATGGTGATTTTATGCAAAGTTATGATTTTATTGACATTTCAATTGCAGTTTCAGGACCTAAAGGATTAATGGTTCCTGTTATTAGAAATGCAGAAAATTTATCATTTAGAGGAATTGAAAGTGAAGTAAAACGTTTAGCAATTAGAGCTAGAGACGGACAGATAACTATTGATGAAATGACTGGTGGAACATTTACTATTACAAATGGAGGTGTTTTTGGCTCAATGTTATCAACTCCAATTATAAATCCACCACAAAGTGCTATTTTAGGAATGCATAATATTGTTCAAAGACCTATGGCTGTTAATGGCGAGGTGGTTATTCAACCAATTATGTATGTTGCATTATCTTACGATCATAGAATTATTGATGGTAAAGAGTCTGTAGGATTCTTAGTAGCTGTAAAAGAAGCTTTAGAAAATCCAATTGAAATTTTAATGAATAATGATATTAAAAGAGCTTTGGAAATGTAATATGATTACAATTTTAGAATTAAATATTTTTAAGCTGTTTCATTTTTTTAGAAACAGCTTTTTTATTGTTGAAATGTCAAATATTTATATTAATTTTATTACATGAAACAGTTTTTTATATTAATTATTAAACTATTTATTCTAAGTAGTTTGACTATATTGGTGATGAACTTTAGCAGTATAAAACCTAAGAAATACACTGTTGATCAACTCATCGGAAAAGAAAAAATACAATTTTATGGAAAAGGCTATAAATTACAAAAAGAAGCCTATTTTTCTATAGAAAAGATGATTAGAGAGGCTAGGGAGCAAGGAGTTAAAATCAAGATAGTCTCCTCATATCGTAGTTTTAATCATCAAAATAGAATTTGGAAACGTAAGTATGACGCCTTTATTAAAAAAGGATTTTCTCCAAAAAAAGCTGTAGAAAAAGTTAAAGAATATACTGCTATTCCTGGTACTTCTCGTCATCATTGGGGAACTGATGTAGATTTAAGTAATGGAAAAAGTAAACTTATAAATTCAGTAAATGTAAAATATAGCAAATGGATGAATGAAAATGCGCATAAATATGGATTTTATCGAGTTTACACCAACAATAAATTTAGAGCAGGATACAAATATGAATCATGGCATTATTCCTACAGGAAACTGTCTAAATCAATGTTGGAGCAATACAATCAGTTAGATTTAGTGAAAATTCTTAAAAATGAAAAAATAGCAGGGAATAAGTATTTTACACCATCATTTATTAAAAAATATAAAGAGGATAATGTTTTAGGAATAAATGATTATTTGTACTAGAATAATTATTTCAGTTTATAAACTAACCCATTGCTAATATCGTATTCTTCATTTGGAATACCAATAACAGGAAACTTATCATAAGAATAATTAAAGCTTAATTTATAGGATAAATTTTTTACGATTTTAAACTTAAAGGCGCTTTGATGTGCAATTCTATAATCTGAAAAATTAGAAAGTTTTGGTTGGTAATAGGTTGTACTAATAAGTGATAAATTTTTAGTAAAATAAAAACTAAAAGATAAGTAACTACTATTTCGCCAATCCTTATTATAAAAAACAAAATCACCCGTTGTTTTTTCGTATTCATACATTACTAAACAGCCAAAATACATTTTATATTTTTCAGATTTAGTAAGTTTATATCTTAAGCCAGCACCAGCAAGCTCTCTAAAATCTATTTTATACAAAGCATTATATTGGTTTTGTAAAAATAGTTCACTTGATAAGCTTTTATCTATTTTGTAATTATGTCGTAAATGTTGAACACCTTTATTGGCAAAATCGGCGTCATCAACTTGCTCAAAACCAATTTTATTGATGAAAATAAATAG
>Ga0256844_10001003_pt1 | contig 10678 bp, 10 predicted proteins | sample MusselsmetaG_FD_189100 | JGI IMG/M metagenome (GOLD analysis project Ga0256844, IMG submission 189100) | Mussel associated microbial communities from hydrothermal vent at the East Pacific Rise, Pacific Ocean - Mussels | ecosystem: Host-associated > Mollusca > Shell > Unclassified ... | reverse complement strand
AATTGGTGCGGCAATTGAGATGAGGAATTGGAGTTTCAACAGATTGGGTTATAACACAGAGATTCGCAGAGAAGCACAGAGACACTCGGAGAAAAAATTATAGTAATGACAAATAATGAGCTTACAGAGAAAATAATTGGTGCGGCAATTGAAGTGCATCGTACTTTGGGTCCTGGCTTATTAGAATCAGCTTATCAAGAATGTTTGCTTTTCGAATTGAAATCTCAAAATTTAAATGTAGAAAAAGAAAAAGCATTACCAATTGTTTATAAAGATATCAAACTAGATCATGGGTATAGAATTGATTTATTAATAGAAAACCGTATTGTACTAGAATTAAAAACTGTTGAGACTTTAACAGCTGTACATCAAGCACAAATACTTACCTATTTAAAATTAGGGAATTACCCCATAGGATTACTGATTAATTTTCATACAAAGCTTTTAAAAAACGGATTAAAAAGATTTATTAACTCAACTCTGTGAGCCTCTAAGCAACTCTGTGTAATAACTTTTAAGGTTTGAAAATGTTCAAATACATACTAAACACCATACCAAGACCCTTCTTAATTAAATTAAGCTATTGGGTAAGTCCGCTATTTGCTATCTATTTAAAAGGGAGTAAGTATACAGACCCCATAGACGGGAAAAGCTTTCGAAAATTTTTGCCATATGGCTATGGCATACAACGCCCCAATGTACTAGCTCCAAGTTCTCTGTCTTTAGAGCGCCATCGACTACTTTGGTTGTATTTGCAAGGTGAAACAACTTTTTTTAAGCCACAATCTCCAAAATTAAAAGTGCTACACATGGCACCAGAGCAATGTTTTGTAAAACGTTTTAAAAAACTAAAACATTTGGATATTATTACAGCCGACCTCTACTCACCTATTGTTGATGTTAAAGCTGATATTCTCGATTTACCTTTTGAAGACAACAGTTTCGACATCATTTTCTGTAACCATGTTTTAGAACATATTGTAGACGATAAAAAAGCCATGCAAGAACTATATCGTGTACTTAAACCTGGCGGCTTTGGTATCTTTCAAATTCCGCAAGATTATTCAAGAGCAACTACTTATGAAGATTTTAGTATTACGTCACCTGAAGAACGTGCCAAACATTTTGAACAATACGATCATGTGCGTATTTATGGTAGTGATTATTTTGACCGATTAAGAGCTGTAGGTTTTCGTGTTGAAGAAGTTAATTATTCCGAAAAAATATCCGAAAAAGAAATGGATACCTATCGTTTGATGCAAGGTGAAATATTACCTGTTTGTTTTAAGTAACTATTCTTTTTGTCATTCCTGTCTACGTAGGAATAACAAGTGTATTCAAAATCATATGTATTATCTCAGTTCGAGTTAAATATTTAATTAAAAAAAAGGATTAATATAGCAACCCAAACAAATACAACGGAATAATATTAAGACTCCCAACCTCCATATCATCTCTTACTACAAAGCTGTTTTTTACGCCACTAATCTGTTTACTTGATTTCCCTTTACCTCCTATTTCAAAGGTGTGTTTTCTGTCAACTATAAAATCTCCTTTACCTGCCAAATGTATTTCATATAGATACTTCATTTGGTTGGCAAAAAAAGTTTCTCGTAACGTCCCTTCGTTTATATTTTGTTTTCCTAAAGCAACAACTAAATTAGTATTGTTTAAATATAATTTTTGAGGTTTTGTCAAAGCTCCAACACCTTTTGTGGGTTGATATAATTCCATGATTAAATCTGCTCTATTCAAAATTTTTATCGCATTTAATAAAAAACTTCTATTCATACCTAAACGCTCACTCAACTTTGTAATATTAGGTGTAAACGGAACACTTTGGGCAATAGCAACCAATAGTTTTCTTATTTTATAACTATTTTCATAGGTCATATTTTCGGTTGCACTTAAATCAACCTCTAAAATAAGATTGATCGTTTGAGTTAGTTTCTGAATATAACTCTCTTTATTTTCCATAAAAAACGGATAGGCTCCATATTTTAAATAATTTTTAAAATCTTTTATTGGTGTCGGTAATTCTTTTTTTACTTGCCTTGCTATTGCTTTATGGTTTTTTAATAAACCTTCTAAACTAACTTTCGGAAGTTCTATACTTTTGTCAAAAAGAACAAATTCACGAAATGACAGCTCTTTTAAATGATAGGTAACCGCTCTTCTACTTAGATCTGATTCTCCTTTATAGATTTCGAGCATAGAAGATGATGTAAATACCGTTTTTAATTTAGGAAACTGATCATAAATCAATTTTAATTCTCTTGACCAATTGGGATATTTATGTACTTCATCTAAAAAAAGATGTGTGCCTCCTTGCAATACAAATTCTTTAGCTAGAGAAATCAATGTGTTATCCAAAAAATACAAATCATCTAAAGAAGCATATAATGGCTCTGCTTCTTTGGGTAACTTAAACTTTATATACTGAAGTAATAGTGTTGTCTTTCCTGAACCTCTAGCTCCTTTAACACCTATCAACCTATTAGACCAATCTATTTTCGACAGTAAGTAACGTTCTCTTCCTGTTAAATTTTCTAAAAACTGTTCTTGTAAAGCAACTAATTCTTTCATAATTGTTATTTAAACAAACAAATATACTAAATATTGTTATATCAAATAACGTTTTACTGATAAATTGTTATATAAAATAACATTTTTTAATGACCTCAAAAATAAAATGATTTGTTAGAACTTTGTAAAAAACCTAGATTACCGTGGAATGAAATTTTTTAAAATTTAAACATTGTCATTGTCAAAATTTACAGTAAGGTATAATTATATATATAATATTTATCGCAATAATAGCAATTACATCTATTGTTATTGTTGTGATTATTGAAAGAGGGAAATCAAAAAGAATTGATAAATTTAAAAATATTGATGATTCGAAAATTAAATCAATTGGTGAATATGAGAAGAATTCGAAGGCTAATAAACCATCAATACTTCCAATTAAATCAAACATAGAAAATCAATGAATGTTAATATCCCAACCATCAAAGGGAAATGGTTTTATAAAGCTGTAAAAATTGTTGTTATCGTTATTATAATAGTCTTCATTTCAGCTTCCATCTTAATTATATCATACAATGAAAAAGTTATTGCATTTATAAATGCTTTTTACCACTAACCACCACCACAAACTCCCCTTTAGGTGCTTTATTCTCAAAATAAGCCAAGACTTCAGCAATTGTTCCACGAACCGTTTCTTCATACATTTTTGTTAATTCTCTAGAAACGGAAATTAGCCTTTCTTCACCAAAATACTCTGCAAACTGCCTTAGTGTTTTTAGTAATTTATGAGGCGATTCATAAAAAATTAGGGTTCTTTCTTCTTCTGAGAGTAGTTTTAATCGAGTTTGCCTTCCTTTTTTTACGGGTAAAAATCCTTCGAATACAAATTTATCATTAGGAAGTCCACTATTAACCAAGGCTGGCACAAAAGCCGTTGCTCCTGGTAAACATTCTACTTCAATATCGTTTTGTATACAAGCTCTGGTGAGTAAAAATCCAGGGTCAGAAATAGCTGGTGTACCTGCATCAGAAATTAAAGCAATGATTTCGCCAGATTTTAAGCGTTCAACGATTCTATTTACCATTTTATGTTCATTATGCATATGATGGCTTTGCATCTGGGTCATAATTTTAAAATGTTTTAATAGCTTACCTGAAGTACGCGTATCTTCTGCTAAGATCAAATCTACTTCTTGCAATATTGTAACCGCACGGAAAGTCATATCTTCTAAATTGCCGATAGGTGTTGGGACAATGTATAGTTTACTCATATTGCAAAGATATCAAAAGTACTTTACCTTTTAAAACATTATACACTTATCTCCTGTCTCCTGTCTCCTGTCTCCTAATTAAATAGTTTTAACTACTTTTGCAAACCAAACAACTAATTTAATACCTCAATCATGTTCAAAAAAATAACACTCCTTACTTTAGTTTCTCTAGTTCTTGTCTCTTGTTGGAAAGATAAAAGCCCAGAAAATTTAATTCGTTTAAAGGAAAAGTTTAAATCGCAGGTCAGTACTTTTGAAAAAAAGAAAGAAAATGCCAATAAAAATGTAAATAAAGGCTTAGCATCTTTAAATGCCTTAAAATCTGCTTTAGAAGACACTAAAAATGAAGATAAAGAGTTTGCCAAAGTTTATGGCGATTGGGAAAAGGTAAATAAACGTGTAGAAAAACTCAATAAAGAATACGAAGATTTAAAAACAAAGGCTTCCAATCTCTTTACTGCTATGGAGACTCAAACCAATAGCCTGAGTGATGAAACTAGTAAAAAAACGTTACTAAATGCAATCAATAAAGCGCGTAAAAAATACGATGGCACCTTGGAAAATACTTCTAAAGCTATCGGAAAACTACGTATCTTACATGGTGACGCTGTAGAGGTGGTAAAAGCTTTAGAAGTTGCAGCAGCTTTAAATTCTTTTGACAATATTAACGATCAGCTAAAAGGAATAGAATCTCGTGTTGAAGGTATTATGCAAGAACTAAACGTTGCCGTTGTTGAAAGTAAAAAACTGTACGAAAAGAAGATTACGGAGTTGGGAGAATAATTTCTTTTTTAAAAGATGTAGAAAAATTTTAGTTAGGATTCCACTCAAAGTGAAGCTCTGACTAGAAAATGAAAATAATTTATCAACACTAACAAAGGCTCAAAAATTTGTTACATACACATAGGCAAGCTCATTTTATATTCACTAAATTTGCATCTTAATTTTTAGGAAAATGTATAGAAGTCATACTTGTGGTGAATTAAACTCATCAACTATTAATACAGAAGTAACCTTATCTGGATGGGTACAAAAAGTACGCGATAAAGGATTTATGATTTGGGTAGATTTACGTGACAGATACGGAATTACCCAACTCATTTTTGATGAGGAACGTAGCTCTGTAGCCTTAATGAATCAAGCCAAAACTCTCGGACGTGAATTTGTAATTCAAGTCAAAGGTACTGTTATTGAACGTGCTTCTAAAAATCCTAACATAAAAACGGGAGATATTGAAATTTTAGTATCAGAACTTACCTTTTTAAACAAAGCTTTACTCCCACCCTTTACTATTGAAGATGAAACCGATGGTGGTGAAGAAATCCGAATGAAATATCGCTATTTAGATATTCGCCGTAATCCTGTTCGTGAAAACTTAATTTTTCGCTCAAAAGTGAGTATGGAAGTTCGTAATTACCTTACAAAAGAAGGTTTTATCGACGTAGAAACCCCTTATTTAATCAAATCTACTCCTGAAGGTGCTCGTGATTTTGTGGTGCCAAGTCGAATGAATGAAGGACAATTCTATGCCTTACCTCAATCACCTCAAACCTTTAAGCAATTGTTGATGATTGGTGGTATGGATAAGTATTTTCAGATTGTAAAATGCTTTAGAGATGAAGATTTACGTGCAGATAGGCAACCAGAATTCACACAAATTGACTGTGAAATGGCTTTTGTAGAGCAAGAAGATATTTTAAATACGTTTGAAGGTTTAACCCGTCATTTATTAAAAGAAATTAATGGTGTTGAAGTCGCTGAATTTCCAAGAATGACTTACCGGGAGGCCATGCAGAAATATGGTAATGACAAGCCTGATATTCGTTTTGGAATGGAGTTTGGCGAATTAAACGAAGTTGCCCAACACAAAGAATTTAATGTATTTAATTCAGCTGAATTGGTAGTTGGTATTGCTGTTCCTGGTGGAAATTCATATTCGCGAAAAGATATTGATAAACTCATAGATTGGGTACGCCGTCCACAAGTTGGTGCTCTCGGAATGGTTTATGTACGTTGCAATGAAGATGGTACTTTTAAATCATCAGTAGATAAATTTTACAATCAAGAAGATTTGGCAAAATGGGCATCAAAAACAAATGCCAAAGCCGGTGATTTAATTTGTGTGCTTTCTGGAGAAATCACTAAAGTAAGAACGCAATTAAGTGCTTTACGTATGGAGTTGGCAGAACGCTTAGGTTTACGTAATCCTAATGAGTTTGCACCACTTTGGGTAGTTGATTTCCCTTTATTAGAATGGGACGAAGATACCAAACGCTTTCACGCGATGCATCATCCTTTTACTTCACCTAAACCTGAAGATATTGCATTGCTAAAAACAGAGCCTGCTAAAGTAAGAGCCAATGCTTATGATATGGTATTGAACGGTAATGAAATTGGGGGTGGTTCTATTCGAATTCATGATAAAGAAACCCAAGAAATGATGTTTGATTATTTAGGCTTTACCAAAGAAGAAGCCAAAGCCCAATTTGGATTTTTAATGGATGCTTTTACCTATGGTGCTCCTCCGCATGGCGGACTAGCATTTGGCTTAGACCGATTGGTCGCTATTTTAGGAGGTCAAGAAACTATTCGTGATTTTATTGCTTTCCCTAAAAACAATTCAGGTAGAGATATTATGATTGATGCTCCTGCAACCATTGATAATAAACAGTTGAAAGAATTGCATTTAAAATTGGATGTATAGTTAAGTCAAAGCTTCACTTGTTCTGGCTCCATAGCTTTAGCCAAGGTGTATAGTGAAACTCCAACTGATTCCAAAATATTTTATACCTTAGCATCATGCCAGATACTCATGATTTCGAAAAACAAAAAAAACAACTTCAGATAGAGGTTGATACTGCTTTTTTATACGATAGTATTGCCAATATTCAAAGTGATGAAAATCTAAAAAAGGTATTAGAAGCCTTAGCAAAAATAGAATGGGGGCATGCCAAGCGAGTATTAAAAAGTATTCACGAAACAAAACCAGGTTACCCTATTGCCAAACCAAGTACACGGGCAAAAATTCAATTAAAATTAGGAAGTATTTTTGGCTATGAAAGTATTATCAATAGCCTTGCTGGTGTTGAAGCTCAGGTAGGTAGGAGTGCTGTAAAGGGAAAATTAGAAAAGGGAGAAAAAATTACAGGTTTTGAACACAATCACCTTAAAATTATTGAAGCGGTACGTGATAGTGAAAAAGTAATTGTATCTGGTACAATTTTATCTCAATTTGAAGGAAGGCATAAGTCTGTAGGTGGTAATGCGCTTCGGGCTGCCGTTATGGGTGCAAACGATGGTTTGGTCTCTAATATGAGTTTAGTCATGGGCGTTGTAGGTGCTTCCGTTTCTAATACAACGGTTATACTTACGGGTACAGCTGGATTATTGGCTGGAGCTATTTCTATGGCATTGGGCGAATGGCTTTCTGTACAAAGTTCAAGAGAATTATATGAATATCAAATCGCTATTGAAGAGGAGGAACTAGATGCTTCTCCTGAAGAAGAAAAGAAAGAATTAGTGCTTATTTATCGTGCTAAAGGTATGGATCAAGAGTCTGCACAAAAACTAGCAGATAAACTTTTTGAAAATAAAGAAACCGCATTAGATGCACTTATCACAGAAGAATTAGGAATCAGTAAAGATGATCTTGGAGGTTCACCATGGGAAGCCGCCTTTGTATCTTTCTTCTTATTTGGATTTGGAGCAATTATTCCGCTACTTCCCTATTTTTTCACTTCTGGTAAACAAGCTTTATATTTAAGTGTAATTTCAAGCTTTATAGGACTGTTTGTTATTGGAGCGGCAATTACCTTATTTACAGGAAAGAATGTTTTTTATTCTGGTTTTCGACAGGTTGTTTTCGGACTCACAGCTGGAGCAATAACATATGTTGTGGGTTCTTGGTTAGGGGCAGCTATTATATAGAACTACAATTTATTAATAATTAAGTTTTAAAAAAAACGTTAGTACAGTATTGATGTATAGAAAATTAGCAAATGTCACAACCTAAAACATGGTTTTCACGATTTTTAATTTGGAGATATAAACATATCTCTAATAAACAGTTTATAAATATTGCCAGTGCAATTATTGGTCTTTTAGCTGGGATTGGAGCTGTAATATTAAAAAATTTAACACATCTTATTCAGCATTTACTTGAAGGTGAATTTATTAAAGATTTTCATCAAGCCTTTTATTTTATTTTCCCCATTTTAGGGTTATTGTTTGTGTTATTGTTTATCAAGTATGTTATCAAAAAACCTGTGGGTCATGGTATTCCCTCCACTCTATATGCTATTTCCAAACAAAAAGGAATTATGTCTCGTTTTCAAATGTGGGCATCATTAATAGCTGCACCATTAACAGTTGGTTTTGGAGGCTCTGTTGGTTTGGAAGGTCCAACCGTAGCAACAGGAGCTGCATTAGGTTCTAATTTCGCTCGTTTGGTACATTTTAATCAAACCACTCGTACTCTTTTAATTGGTGCTGCAGCTGCTGGAGCAATGTCTTCAATATTTAAAGCTCCCATTGCAGCTATTGTCTTTGCTGTTGAAATTTTTAGTTTAGATTTAACATTAGCATCAATGATACCTTTATTATTAGCATCAATTACGGCTGTATTAACATCCTATTTCTTTTTAGGTGATGATGTATTATTACACTTTAAATTACAAGACAAATTTGTTCTAAAAGATGTTATTTTTTATATTTTTCTAGGAATTACTTCTGCGGCTACTTCTATCTACTTTAGTAAGGTTTATTTTGCTATTAGTACCTTTTTTGAGAAATTTTCTAGTCCACTTAAAAAGTTAGTTGTCGGTGGAATTTCTATTGGGGTTATTGTATATTTTATTCCTCCACTATTCGGAGAAGGTTATGAAGTTATTAATCATTTATTAATTAATGATTATTCTGATGTACTTAAATACAATTTTTTTAATGTTAACAATGATAATATGCTACTTATCATACTGTTTTTAGTTGGTTTAGTTACTTTTAAAGTCATTGCAATGTCTATTACTTTTGGAGCTGGTGGCGTAGGTGGCGTTTTTGCGCCTACATTATTTACAGGAAGTATTTCTGGATATGTCTTAGCTAGATTAACTAATTATTTAGATATTTTTAATCATCATCTTTCTGAATCTAACTTTGCATTAGTAGGCATGGCAGGATTGATGGCCGGTGTGTTACAAGCACCACTAACGGCTATTTTTTTAATTGCTGAAATTACAGGGGGTTATGAACTTTTTGTTCCTTTAATGATTGTCTCTTCTATTTCCTTTATTATTACAAAAAAATATGTGCCTTATAATATTTATGCTGCAGAATTAGCTAAGAAAGGGGAACTGCTAACACATGATAAAGATCAAACCGTCTTAGCTTTAATGGATTTTGATAAAATTATTGAACAAAATTTTATTACTGTTGAACCTGATGTGAAATTGGGTAAAATGTTAAAAACTTGTGTTGTAAAATCACAACGTAATATATTCCCTGTGGTTGACGAAGAATCTCATTTTTTAGGAATTGTTCTTTTGGATAATATTCGGCAAATTATGTTTAACAAAAAGTTATATAAAACCACTTCTGTACGCAATTATATGACTGAAGCTCCAGAAGTTATATTTTACGAAACAGATACAATGAAAACAGTTATGAAAAAATTTCAGGATAGTAGTGCTTGGAATCTTCCAGTAGTTAAAGATGGGAAATATTTTGGCTTTATCTCAAAATCAAAACTATTAACTGCTTATCGTAGAAAATTGATTGAGGTAACTAGTTAAAACAAAAAAACCGCCTAAAGGCGGTTTTTTTGTTTATAAATATTTAGTTTTAATTCGCACTAACCTCTACAGAACATGTAGCTGTGCTTCCTGCTGTAACAGTTACCTCTCCTGAGTGAGCTGTTCCTCCATGCTTAGTTTTAACATAAACAGTGTATGTACCTGGATGAACACCTATAAATGTAAAAGTACCGTTGGCTTTTGCATGTGTATACACACGTTCTCCACCAATAGTTACATATACTTGTGTGTTTTCAACATCACTTGCGGTTACTGTACCTGTAATTTCTCCAGTTTGATTACGGTCACAAACTCTAAAGTGAGGATTAAAATTACATCCTTTAATCCAATCAACAGAAGTTATCCAATCGAAAAAACCACCTATTCCTGTACCACTACCATGGAAACGAAATGACTCATTAACATCTAAATCAAATAAAATTTCAGAAGATGAGCCTTCTTCAACAACTAGTGCTGGCTCAACAGAAACTGTATACGTATTTGCTGTAGCTTCTGAAGCTAAATCATACTCAGTACCATTTGATAATTGTACAGATGCTGAATTTAACGTTACTCTTGCCTGCCCGTAAGTTCCTGCTTCAATAGTTTTAGTTCCAACTTCAGCAGTAACTCCGTTGGTAAGCCCAACCATATTATAACTCGTACTTCCTTCGTACACAACAATATAATCTCCACTGCTGGTTTTTAATTCAACTTTTGCAACACCTATATTTGCATGTGTTACAAATTCAAAAGGAAATGGGGCATCTGTTAATGCAACTTTTACTTTTCCTTGACCATCTGGAATAGTGTCATCATCTTTATTACAAGATGCAAACAATGCTATTACCACTGTTAATACCATAAAATTTTTAATCATTTTTTTCATAATAAATATTTTTAAATTAATAAATAAAAAATTATTATTAGTTCGTTAGAACAAATCTATAGCATAAATCACCGTTTAAAAGCAACAAAAGTTACTCTTGGCTGTAATTACAGAAGAATCAAATACTTGTAGGGTGAAAAAAAAATAGTATAAAAAAAATGTTAAAATTTTAATAATTCGTATTACTTGTTTAAAAAGGCTAC
>Ga0256844_10001002_pt1 | contig 10679 bp, 8 predicted proteins | sample MusselsmetaG_FD_189100 | JGI IMG/M metagenome (GOLD analysis project Ga0256844, IMG submission 189100) | Mussel associated microbial communities from hydrothermal vent at the East Pacific Rise, Pacific Ocean - Mussels | ecosystem: Host-associated > Mollusca > Shell > Unclassified ... | reverse complement strand
ATGGATATTAATATTTATCTATAGTTTGAGTGTACTCCTCAAAAGAGTCCATGCAGTACATTGGTTGTATAATTCCATTGTCGATACCATATATCCAGCCATGAATTGATAGTTCTTTTCCATCATCCCATGCTTTTTTAACGATAGTGGTATTGCAAAGATTTGTTACCTGTTCTTTGACGTTTAATTCGCAAAGCAAGTCTAATTTCTCTTGGTGGTTAAGGCCCTTGAATTGACTTTCATTAAAGCGAAAAACATCTTTGATATGGCGTAACCAATTATCAATCAAACCATGTTCGTGATCCTCAAGTGCGGCTGTGATGCCGCCACAGCCATAATGTCCGCAAATAATAATATGTTTTACTTTGAGTACATCTACCGCGTATTGTACAACAGATAAGCAATTAAGATCGGTGTGTACTACTACATTAGCAATATTGCGATGAACAAATACTTCGCCAGGCATTAGGTTGATAATTTCATTAGCAGGTACGCGACTATCTGAGCAACCAATCCATAAATATTCTGGAGCTTGTTGCTTGGATAGGCTAGTAAAGAAATCAGGGTCTTGTTGTTTGATTTTATCAGCCCATTGCTTATTCTCGGCAATTAAATGGTGTAACGTCTTCATAGTGATCAATTCCCTTGTTTTATTTTGTTCTGATTGTAGATTAAAAAGTGTAAAAAAACAGGTGTGTGTGTATATTTGCATCATAAAATAGTAATCAATCAGGGGAAGTATCAAATGTGTGGAATTTGCGGTGAATACAGATTAGACGGTAGCCTTCCAGATTTAAATCATATTCAGTCGATGATGGGAAAACTAGAGAAACGTGGTCCTGATCACGCAGGTACTTTTTCTGATGGTGCGCTAGCCTTTGGTCATCGTCGTTTATCTATTTTAGATTTATCTGAAAAAGGCAATCAGCCAATGATTGATTCTAATCTTAGTTTGGCTTTGGTTTTTAATGGCACAATTTACAATCATCCCGAATTACGCAAAGAGTTATCTGCTAAAGGTCATACTTTTTTCTCAACAGGCGACACTGAAGTTATTCTCAAAGCTTATGCTGAATGGGGCGTAGATTGTGTTAAGCACTTCTTGGGTATGTTTGCCATTGCCGTATGGGATTTAAAAGCGAAGACTTTGTTTTTAGCGCGTGATCGCATGGGCATCAAGCCACTTTACTATGCTTTTACTAAAAACGGCTTTCGCTTTGCATCAAACACGCAAGCATTATTGGCAAGTAATGATGCCAACGATATTGATACTTCCATCGATCCTGTCGCTTTGCACCATCAATTTACCTTACACGCGGTTGTTCCTGCACCGATGACTGTCTTAAAAGGCATTCGCAAACTAGAGCCAGCGCATTCACTGTTGATTAAAGAGAATGGCGAGCAGCAACTCAATCGCTATTGGACTTTAGATGCCACCCGTCCAAAAGAAGATAGAACAGATGAAGAGTGGATAGAGGCGATTCATGAATCGCTAAAAACAGCGGTAAAGCGCCGCAATGCAATCTCTGATGTGCCAGTGGGGGTTTTGCTTTCTGGCGGATTGGATTCAAGCTTGTTGGTCGGTTTATTGGATGAAATTGGCATACAAGACATTCCAACGTACAGTATTGGTTTTGATGATCAACCTGAGGAAAAAGGCAGTGAGTTTGAATTCTCCGATGCCGTGGTTGAACGCTTTAACACCAATCACCATAAAATTCATATTCCCAATGAGCAGACATTAATTCGTTTGCCAGAAGCGATCGCCAATATGTCAGAGCCCATGTTCGGACAAGATGCGATTGGCTTCTACTTGCTATCTGAACAAGTCGCAAAAGATGTAAAAGTGGTGCAATCAGGGCAGGGCGCAGATGAAGTCTTCGGCGGCTATTTTTGGTACGACAAAATGAATAAGGCAAAAGGAACGCACCTAGAACGCTTTCGTCAATTCTATTTTGACCGCGACCACGATGAAATGGCAGAAATGCTAATGCCCAATTTTGTCGATAGAGACTTTACCGCAGAAACCATGACCAAACTGCTAGAAGCACCGCAAGCCGATACGTTTATTGATGCGGTATTCAGAGCCGACACCACCATGTTAATCGTCGATGATCCCGTAAAGCGCGTAGATAATATGACCATGGCACATGGTTTAGAGGCGCGTGTACCCTTTTTAGATCACGAACTTGTCGAACTCGCCGCTAAAATGCCACCGCATATGAAACTGAAAGATGGCGGAAAACACGTACTAAAAGAAATATCGCGAGGGCTAATTCCAGATTCAGTAATCGACCGCAAAAAAGGTTACTTTCCTGTGCCAGCGCTTAAATACGTGCGTGGTGAATTTTTAGAGTTTATGCAAGATGTACTGAACTCGCAAAAGTGTAAAGAGCGTGGACTTTATCAGCGTAGCTATGTTGAAAAACTCTTGGCGGCTCCTGATAAGCACCACACGCGCATTCAGGGGAATAAGCTTTGGCATATGGCACTGCTAGAATATTGGCTACAGGATAATGGTATTTAGCGTAATTTTAAGGTAGCTAGCCATGCAAAAGTAGGGGGGTGTGAATGTAAAAATATATTGCCTGTTGTCAGCTCATCCTAGTAAAAATAATTAGAGAGTATTAGTATAATGAGCGTAGATTAATAATTATAAAAATAAGTATATGAATACAAGGCTAGTATTACGTCAACAAGGCTATGAAAATTTTCAAGGTTTCAAACATTGGGTTCAGTTTGTTATAGCTTGTTTTTTAGCATACGGTGTTAGTTCTTATTTCCTAGTAATTTATGAAGTATATTCGAAATTTTCTTTTTTACCTCTTGCCTCATCATTACTATTTGGTTTTATCTTCTTACTGTCAGCAAGATATTTAACTGATGCGAAGATAGAAGTTGATGAGTTTGGCCTCCATTATCAAAGTGGTTTGCCAGAGTTATTACAGCACTTTAATCCTGATTGGCGTATTTCATGGGGTGAGATTCAAGAGGTCAACCACTCTAAGAATGTGCCTGTTCAAAATCAACTTTTAACACCACTTTTTATTCGGCTTGTTAATAAAACAATCAAACTCTACCCTATGCTTTGGGTGGACCCAGAGGATAAAAAACAAAAGAAGCCGATATTCATTACGCGGCATGATCTAACAGAAAGATACGAAAATAATCCGCTTATTAAGCTTTTTGCAGAAAAAGGTTTTTTAAGTGTAAAGGATTCATCGAAACGTCGTTTACAATCTAAATGGTCAGATAAATCAGATTGGGTCGATATAAATTCCAACCCAATAACACTGGCAATGGTTATTTTCTTTTTTTCTTCTATTTTTTATTTCCTCTTTGAGGTTTATGCCTTTTTATCTGAGTCCTATATTGGTACTCCTCCTTACAAATATATTGTGATAGCAGCAGTGCTTGCGATAATTATGGCTTACTTAGTTTTGATGCGCTCAAAGCTGATGAATGTAGAGAGAGTAACATTTGCTATATTAATGGGTATTTCAATGGCGGCTGTAAGCTACCCTCTGTTATTAAGAATTAATCAATGGACTGATGCTGATGGTTTGCAAACTTACACTTATACCAAGAAGAATATTCGATTGTGGGAAGCTGAAAATGAAGGGCTTCCTGATATTAAATTTGCTCATAAATCATTAAGATTTTGGGATGAGTTTAGGATTGGATCAACAAAGCAGTTTGAAATTCGTAAAGGTAGCATGGGTTTTTACCAGCTAAATATGAAACCAATACGTGAAGAGCAACGTACTTTTTATCGTAGCAGATAGCTATGCAAAACTAGGGGGGTGTACTTTTGTTGCTATAACAAGGGGCGGCATTAACAAGGACATCATTATGAAATCTATTCTAATAAGTTGTTTTGTCGCTTTTGCTTTGTTGTTACCTGCGCAGGCTAAAGAAACCCCCGCTACGCAAGAAGCATTGACTTCAAAAGAAACATTCACTTTCCCATCTAAAGATGGCTTAGCGATTACAGCAGACAGTTATTATAGTGGAACAGAAGAAGAGCTCCCATTGATTGTACTATTTCATCAAGCAGGTTGGAGCCGTGGTGAATACTTGGAGATTGCGCCTAAGCTATACAAACTTGGTTATAATGTTATGGCGGTTGATTTGCGCTCGGGTAAAGCTGTAAACGGTGTGATTAACCAAACTGCAAAAGCAGCAAGAAAAGCAGGTAAAAGAACACGGTATATTGATGCTCTGCCAGATATGGAAGCGGCTTTGAAATATGCTCGTAAAACGGTAGAACCCGATGTGGAAGTTATTGCATGGGGCAGTTCATACTCTGCTGCATTAGTTTTGCAATTAGTAGGTGAAAAGCCTGAGTTAGCCGATGCTGTTTTATCTTTTTCACCAGGTGAGTATTTTAAAAAGTCAGGCAAGCCTGCAAATTGGATTCAACACTCGGCACAATCTATCAATATTCCTGTTTTTATTACATCGGCGAAGTCAGAAAAAGGAAAATGGTCAGCGATTTTTAAAGGCATTAAAAGCAAAAATAAAGTGAGCTTTATTCTTGAAGCCAATGGCAATCACGGCTCACGTGCATTGTGGAAAAAGTTTAGTGATAGCGATGAATACTGGTTGGCAGTATCTAAATTTTTAGGAAGTATAGGTGCTAATTAAACTATTTTTGAGCTATTCGTAATGGCGCTGTAGAGCGCCATCTATCGGCACTTAGGTGATTTAATTTATGCGATGAGTTATTATTGATTTAATAATAAAAATTAACCCCTAATTATCATGAATAAATCAACTAATAGCGCAGAAAAAAAACATCAGGCGTATCAAGAAGAAAAAGCATACCAAGCCTATTTAGAACCTACTAAAATACAGTCGTTTCGTCTTTTTTGTGTGTTGGGTGCAGCACTTTATTTTGTTTTTATTTTTGCTGATATGTACTCACTTTCCATAGCGTTGACAGATGCTCTTATGATAAGGGGGGTTACAGTTTTGATATTGCTGGGTGCATTTACTCTGTCGTATAGAAGTTTCTTTATAAGGTTTTATAGCCTTATAGTGACGGTTACATTATTGCTGGGCTCGCTTGGAATATTGGTAATGATTTATATGGCACAGCCAGATGATCATGCATCAAATGTTTATTTTGCAGGGGTAATGCTGGTAATAATGGCTGCTTTTAGTTGGTCATTCCTAAGTATAGTTACAACAACTTTTCTTCTATCTACCGTTATTATTGGTTACATAGCGGCGATAGGTTTTTCTAAAGAAATACCATGGCAAGAAGTCATGGTTAGTCTGTTGTTTTTTGCCGCAACAATAACTATTGGAGTGGCCTCACAGGTATTGCGTTCTCGTCATTTGAAAGAAATATTTGTTCTTAAGGAATCAGTTGCAAAGCTGTTAGAAGAAAAAACTGAAGAAGCAAGTAATAACGCTTTTCGTGCTAATCATGATGGCTTAACAGGGTTGCCTAATCGTCGTTATGCAATGACCCTTCTTGAAGATTTACTTTCAAGGGCAAAGCAAGAAGGCAAGTCTTTGGCTATTCTATTTATGGATTTAAATGGTTTTAAGCAAATTAATGATATACATGGTCATGCTGCTGGTGATGAAGTTCTAAAAGTGATTTCGCAAAGATTGAGATATGTTGTGGGGAAAGAAAATTGCTTATCTCGTATAGGTGGAGATGAATTTCTTGTTGGTCTTCTTCTTGAAAAGGAAAAGCTATCTGATGTCAAAGCGCTGTTAGATGTATATCTCAAAGCTATTGACAAACCTATGAAGGTTTTTGGAAAAGAATTTAAGCTTAGCGCAAGTATTGGCGTGGCATTTTATCCCAATCATGATGACAGTATCAGTGGTTTAATGAATGTGGCAGATAAAAAAATGTACCAAATAAAACATAACAAAAAACTAGAGGGTGATTCATTAGATGATTTAGAGTCGCTTATAATGGCCTTTAAAGCCTAAGGTGTATAAAGCTAAAAACAACCTTGAAAATCATACTTTCTCCTTCATATTAGTCCTATGCAGACTGATTTAAATGAACGCGCCCAATACTTACTTAAAGTCCTAATTGAAGGCTATATTAATGATGGCCAGCCAATAGGTTCGTCACTATTGGCACAGCGCAGTGGCTTAGATCTTAGCTCTGCGACCATTCGCAATGTGATGAAATCGCTCGAAGATGCAGGTTATATTCACTCGCCTCACACCTCGGCTGGGCGCGTTCCTACTTCTCAGGGTTATCGTTTATTTGTTGATACTTTGGTCAATGTTCAACCCTTGGCTGAGCAAGAATTCCAAACGCTAGAAATCCAACTTGACCAACATTCATCCAGTGATTTAATTCACTCCGCTTCCAATATGTTATCGGGGCTTACTCAGTTGACAGGCATTGTGATGGCACCGCAGATGGATGCGCGTTCGATTCGTCAGATTGAGTTTTTACAGCTTTCTGAAAAGCAAATTCTTGTTGTTTTGATTATGTCGAATAACGATGTTGAAAATCGTATTATCCAGGTAGATCGAGCATTCACTTCATCTGAGCTACAGCAAAGCAGTAACTATCTTAGCGAGATACTAATCGGCAAAGATTTAAAACAAGCACGCGGTGTTTTACTCCAAGAAATGGAGCAGGTGCGCGAAGATATGGATGCGATGATGCGCTCGGCGATTGATCTGGGAGAGAAGGCGGTTTCAGGAATGTCTGATGATCAAAGCGATGATTATGTCGTTGCGGGTAGAACCAATCTTATGGACTACGATGATTTGTCGGATGTAAATAAACTGCGCCAGCTATTCAATGCCTTTAATGAAAAACGTGACGTGCTGGGATTACTCGATAGGTGTATGGATGCTGACGGTGTGCAAATATTTATTGGTAGCGAAGCAGGGCATGAAGTCTTTGGTGATTGCAGTGTGGTAACAGCGCCCTACCAAATTGATGATACACATATCGGCGTGCTGGGCGTGATTGGTCCTAAACGTATGCATTATGACCGCGTGATACCCGTGGTGGATATTACCGCAAAGTTGCTTTCTGCAGCTTTAAACAAAGAATAAAAAAGAGCCAGCCATGCAAAAGTGGGGGGGTGCACCCCCCTAGTTTTGCATGGCTGTTATTAGTTATAAAAAATCTTTTAATTTTCTCTTGAAATTCCTCACAAAAACCCCACTTTTACAGACATTAATATTAGATGATCTTTATTGATCAAAAGAGCGAAAAAATGAGCCAATCTAAGCAAGATGAAAATATGCCTCAAAATGAGGAAATTGATAAGGATATGCAAGCCGAAGAGCAAGTAGCAGAAGATGCTGTAAGCGATAATGATGGTGAAGTTACTATCGAATCGCTTCAAGCAGAATTAGAAGCATCGCAAGCTAAAGTCAATGAAAATTGGGATACGGTTTTGCGCATGAAAGCAGAAGCGGACAATCAGCGTAAACGTGCTGAAAAGCAAGTGGAAGATGCGCATAAGTTTGCGGCAAAAAAATTCATCGAAGAATTATTGCCTGTCGCTGATAGCATGGAAATGGGCTTAGCTGCCGAAGGCGATGTTGATCAAATAAAAGAAGGCGTGGCATTAACGAAAAAAGTTTTTGATACGGCGATGGAAAAATTTGGGCTAGAGGCGGTAGAGCCTTTAGGTGAAAAGTTTAATCCAGACTTACATCAGGCTATGGCAATGCAACCAAGCGAAGAATATGACGAAGGTTGTGTGAGTGCTGTTATGCAAAAAGGCTATACCTTAAATGGTCGTTTGGTACGCCCAGCCATGGTAATTGTCGTAAAAAATTAATAGTTGCTTAGCTCGCATTAGCGAGCAACTATTGCTAGAAATGTAAGCCTTTTATCAAATTTTGGCATTTTTATAATGCTCAAGCCTTGATAAGCAAAAAGATAACCACACATTTACTACAACATTATATTTAAAACATATTTAAGAGAGTTTAGAACTCTAAAGAGGAAACAATGGGAAAGATAATCGGAATTGATTTAGGAACAACAAACTCCTGTGTCGCGGTAATGGAAGGCGACAAGCCACGCGTTATTGAAAATGCAGAAGGCGATCGCACAACGCCATCGATTGTTGCATTTGCTAACGATGAAGTTTTAGTCGGTATGCCTGCAAAACGTCAGGCGGTAACAAATCCTGAAAATACACTTTACGCAATCAAGCGTTTGATCGGTCGTACTTTTAAAGAAGAAGCGGTTCAAAAAGACATCAAGCTTGTGCCTTACAAAATTGTAAAAGCTGATAACGGTGATGCTTGGGTTGAGGCAAACGGCAAGAAAATGTCTCCACCAGAAGTTTCTGCACGAATCCTTCAAAAACTGAAGAAAGATGCAGAAGACTACTTGGGCGAGCCAGTAACCGAGGCGGTTGTAACCGTACCTGCTTACTTTAACGACTCACAGCGCCAAGCAACAAAAGATGCGGGTAAAATTGCAGGCTTAGATGTTAAGCGTATTATCAACGAGCCAACAGCGGCGGCGTTAGCTTACGGTATGGATAAAGCGGCGGGCGATAGCACGATTGCAGTTTATGACTTAGGTGGTGGAACGTTTGACGTATCAATCATCGAAATTGCAGAAATCGACGGCGAGTACCAGTTTGAAGTATTAGCAACCAACGGTGATACATTCCTTGGTGGTGAAGATTTTGATATGCGCCTTATCGACTACTTGGCAGATGAGTTCAAGAAAGATAATAGTGTTGATCTACACAATGATCCACTCGCACTTCAACGTCTAAAAGAAGCGGCAGAGAAAGCGAAGATCGAGCTTTCATCAGCAACTCAGACAGATGTGAATATTCCTTATATTACGGCTGACGCATCGGGTCCTAAGCATTTGAACGTGAAAGTAACGCGTGCAAAACTGGAGTCTTTGGTTGAAGGTTTAGTTAAACGCACGATTGATCCTTGTAAAACAGCATTAAAAGACGCTGGCTTAAAAGCATCCGAAATCGACGATGTGATTTTGGTTGGTGGTCAGTCTCGTATGCCAATGGTTCAAGAGGCGGTTACAAACTTCTTCGGCAAAGAGCCACGTAAAGACGTAAACCCTGATGAAGCAGTAGCAGTAGGCGCGGCGATTCAAGGTGGTGTTTTAGGTGGGTCGGTTACAGACGTTCTATTACTAGACGTTACGCCGCTATCGTTAGGAATTGAAACGATGGGCGCGGTAATGACTAAGTTGATCGATAAGAACACAACGATTCCAACAAAAGCACAGCAGGTTTTCTCTACGGCAGACGATAACCAAAATGCGGTAACGGTTCACGTGTTACAGGGTGAGCGCGAGATGGCTTCTGGCAATAAATCGCTAGGTCGTTTTGACTTAACCGATATTCCACCTGCGCCACGTGGTCAGCCTCAAATCGAAGTGACCTTGGATATTGATGCAAACGGTATTTTGAATGTATCGGCTAAAGATAAAGCGACAGGCAAAGAGCAGTCAATCGTCATCAAAGCATCATCAGGATTATCAGATGAAGAAGTTGATGCAATGGTAAAAGATGCTGAAGCTCATGCCGATGAAGATAAAAAGGCACGTGAATTAGTTGATTCGCGTAACCAAGCAGATGGCTTAGTTCACGCAACTGAAAAATCACTAACGGAATACGGTGATAAAGTTGATGAAGCTGAAAAGACTAAAGTAACAGCTTTAGTTGAAGAGCTAAAAGAGCTAGTACAAGGTGATGATAAAGAGGCGATTGAGAGTAAATCTCAAGAGCTGATGGAAGCGTCGGGTACTTTAGCGCAGGCAGCAGCAGGTGGTGAAGCAGACGCGACAGCGGACGCAGGCGAGACAGCGGAAGATGATGATGTTGTTGATGCTGAGTTTGAAGAAGTTGACGAAGATGCAGATAAAAAAGCCTAAGCTTTTAGTCTTTTAGCTCCCCCTTAGAAAAAGGGGGATTGAGGGGGATTTAAAGAAGTTAGTAGTTGTCGGGATTTTGAATATTATTCATAGATTTTAAATCTCCCCCAGCCCCTCTTTTTCTAAGAGGGGAGCAAGACAAAAGGTGCATCGGTAAAACCCGATGCGCCTTATTTTGTTTTTGATATATGTGTTTAAAAAACAGGTTATTTAGATGTCTCAACAATGTTATTACGAAATTCTAAGTGTTCAAAAAAATTGTAGCGATGGTGAGTTAAAAAAATCTTACCGCCGTATGGCAATGAAATTTCATCCTGATCGTAACCCTGATGATGAGGAAGCGGAACACAAATTTAAAGAAGTCAAAGAGGCGTATGAGATTCTATCGGACTCTCAAAAACGTGCCGCATATGACCAATTTGGTCACGCAGGCGTAGATCAATCACGCGGTGGTGGTCATCCTGGCGGGGGCTTTGGCGGTTTTGGCGACATCTTTGAAGATATTTTCGGCGGTGGTGGACGCGCTCAAGGCGGCGCAAATGCGGCGTATCGTGGCAGTGATCTGCAATACAATCTTGAATTAACATTAGAAGAGGCTGTATTTGGCACGACGGTAGATATTCGTATACCGAGTAAACAAACCTGTGAAACTTGTGATGGTTCGGGCGCAAAAGAAGGTAGCCAGCCAGAAACCTGTGGAACGTGTCATGGTCAAGGTCAGGTGCGAATGCAACAAGGCTTTTTCTCGGTGCAACAAGCGTGTCCGCACTGTGGCGGCGCTGGCACAATTATTTCTGATCCATGT
>Ga0256844_10001001_pt1 | contig 10696 bp, 8 predicted proteins | sample MusselsmetaG_FD_189100 | JGI IMG/M metagenome (GOLD analysis project Ga0256844, IMG submission 189100) | Mussel associated microbial communities from hydrothermal vent at the East Pacific Rise, Pacific Ocean - Mussels | ecosystem: Host-associated > Mollusca > Shell > Unclassified ... | reverse complement strand
AGCCCAGGCAGCCAACCTGCCACAGATCAATCTCAACGCCTATGCAGGCAAAAACTTTGGAGCGGATATCCAGAGTGATGATTGGGACAGCGAAGATGTTTGGCAGATAAGCATCAAAGGGCAGTACAATCTACTAGACTTTGGCAAACGTGCGATCAACGAAGAGAAAGCACGGGTTGCCATGCTACAGGCACAGATCCATCTCCAGCAGGTAACCTTAGATATCAAAAAACAGCTCCTTCAAGCGATACAGAAGATCAAACTCAGCTATGCAGAGTATCGTGGCAACAGCGCCCAGTATAGACTGAGCAAAAAAAGTGCCCAGATAGAAAAGGTACGCTATGAAAGTGGCACCTCCACACTCAATGATCTATTGCTGGCACAAAGTAAAGTACAGTTTGCCAAAGCCAAAGTGATACAGAGTCGTTATGACTACAAAAAAAACCAATACTATCTTAACTACATTTTAGAAAAAGGAATAAAGTAAAATGAAAAAGATCATCATTTTTCTGATCGTTATCGCCGCCATTGTACTGATCGGCATCAAAGGAAAAGGACTGCTGGATCAGCGTACAAACGAAGTAGAGAACATACCTCTCCCTCTCACAGAAGTTATTACTATACGCACCGTGACACCTCGGACAGGTACCTTGGAAAACAAAGTCTCTCTGCTGGCTCAGGTACTGCCGCAAAAGAGTATCAAGCTCTCTACCAAACTCGCCGGATATATCAAAGAGGTAACCGTAGAGGAGTCCCAAGCAGTTAAAAAAGGCGATCTGCTTATCCGCATCGATGATACAGAGATGCTCTCCAGTATCACCTCCCTAGCATCTGCACTGGCTACCCAAAAAAGTGATCTGGCACTGGCAGAGAACATCCATGCACGCAACCAAAAACTCTACGATATCGGAGGACTACCCAAAGAGAGGCTGGAGCTCTCTGCACTCTCACTGCAGGCCAAGCACTCTACGATCGAAAACACAGAACAGAAGATCTTACAGCTAAAACATCAGCTCTCCTATCTACAGATCGTAGCACCTTTTGATGGTATAGTCGATGCACTGCTCCTCCATCAGGGTGACCTCGCTGCCACCGGTAAGCCTATCATGAGTATCAGTACGTTGGAGAAAAAGCTTCTCCTCACCTATGCACCAGATAAAGCCAGTACGATCAAACCAGAACAGCGTGTATTTCTACAGGGCAAAGAGATCGGGCATATCAAATCACTCTATACCACTGCCAAAAATGGTCTGCTCGCTGCAGAGGTGACACTCACCACTCCTATCACAAGCCCATTGGGTAGTAGCATCACTGTAGGTATTCTTACGCAATCCTATCAAGGATGTATGGTGCCTACAGATACACTGATTCACAAGGCAGACGGCACCTATCTCATGCGTTATAGTGAAAACAGTTTTACCGCACAAAAGGTTACGCTACAGGCAGAACAGAGCGGTAGTGCGATCATCAGTCCCTGCCCTACAGAGCCTATTGCCAGAGCTACGGAGACGATACTCACCTCTCTACCAGCCTATACCCATATCAAAGTGATTACAGAGAAAATGACGGGAGAGGCAGATGCACGCTAAGCGCTCCAGCTGGGTTGAAAAGATCCTGCGTAAGCCCCATGTGATCCTCTCCTTTCTGGCACTGGCGATCATGGCAGGGATCGTAGGCTATAAAAGTATGCCACGCAACCTCTTCCCTGACTCCAACTATCCTGAAGTCGCTATCGTTATCGTCCAGCCTGGAGCCTCTGCTGAGAGTATGGCAAGCAACATCGCTGTACCTGTAGAGGAGGAGCTCTATACCCTCGATGAGATCCGCAGGGCTCGCTCTGATACCATCGATGAAGTGACGGTCATCCGTGCAGAGTTTGAATACTCCAAAGATATCGATACCGCGGTCAATGATGCCAGTGCTGCACTTTCCAAGATACGCTCTCTGCTACCCAAAGACATCAAAGAACCACAGATCATCAAGATCACTGTCGCTACTGCCCCGATCATGGTCATGAGCCTCTCACCCTCAGAGGGCAGCCATATGAGTCTGGAAGATATCCGTGACCTCGCTGAGACACGGATGAAACATAAGCTGCTCAAAACCGAAGGCGTTGCCAACATCGATATCTTTGGGGGCTACAAAAAAGAGGTACAGATCATCGTCGATAAGCAGAAGCTCGACAGCTATCACCTCTCTCTGGGGCAGCTTATTGCCACCCTACAGAAAAACAACAATGAATATGCTATTGGTGTGGTCAGCAACGAAAGACAGCGCTACCTACTCAAATCCCAAGGCAAACGAGACACGATAGCCACACTCAAAACGATCCCCATCTCTCCAGATGTCACACTGGGAGATGTGGCTCAGATCTACTTTGGTCACTACGAGAACCAATCCTCCTATTACGGCAACGGCAAAGAGGCGATCGCACTCTCTATCCAGCGTTCTACCACTTCCGATGTCATCCGTACCATTGAAAAGGTTGAGATATTGATGGAGGAATTCAAGCGAGAATTCCCGCATATAGACTTTGCTGTCAGTGACACACAAAAAGAGACGATCGAACAGAGTACGAACAATATGTTTGAGTCTCTCAGAGATGCAATCATCATGTCTACTATCGTCGTCTTTCTCTTCCTGGCAAGCTTTAGACAGATCCTGATCGTCCTGGCAACCATCCCACTGGTCTATGCGACAACCATTGCACTTATGTGGATGGTAGGGCTGGACTTCAATGTCATCACCCTCACCTCTGTGATCTTGGCACTGGGTCTGCTGCTGGATGATACCGTCGTGGTCATGGAAAATATCGAGAGGCACTACCATGAGCTGCGAGAGGATATACACAGGTCTGTCTTTAACGGTACCAAAGAGATCATGTTCGCTGACCTCAGTGGTACGATCACCACTATGATCGCACTGGCACCGATGCTCTTTGTCGGGGGCTATCCACAGACTGTTTTTGCACCATTGGTAGGGACACTACTCCTAGCACTGGCAGCCTCCTATGTCATCTCCATCGTAGTGGTACCCCTACTCTCTCTGCATATCCTTACCTTTGAGCCTGCCTGGCTACTGGCCTTTGAGTCATGGTTCAACCGTATCATCTCTACGATCAATGACAATATTCAAGGCTTTTTCTCCACCATCGTGCGTGCCATCACCCGTTCATGGACATGGGGGATACTCTCTGTCGTGATCCTCTTCGCACTCTTTTTCACTTCACTGAAATTTGTCATGCCTGTAGTGGGTCAAGAGCTCACACCACCTATGGATACCGGTGCAGTCAATATCAAGATCACTACCGATAGCAACCTTCCGATCAAGAAAAGTCAGGAGATCATGGAGCAGGTCAACCATGTCATCGCATCCAAAGGAAAACTCCTGCGTATCTCAGGGAGTATCGGCAGTGAAGCAGGTGTCATGAGTATCGGTAGCGGCAGTGGCATCGACCACCTCAATATCGTGGCTACCTATGTCGACCGCTACAAAAGAGAAGAGGATATCTGGCAGATCGCAGGCAAACTTCGCCATGAGATCGCCTCCATACCCCATGTCAAATATCTCGATGTAACCCCCTATGGAGCGATAGCCATGGCAAGTATCAAAGGCAATGTCGATGCAAAACTCAGCTCCTCTGACCTCAGTAAACTCCAGGAGGCCGGAGCCATGGTGCACCAAGCCCTCTCTAAAACCGGAGGGGTCGTCTCGGTACTCAGCTCCTGGGATATCGACAAAACCGTCTATAATCTCCAGATCGATGAAGCTGTAGCCATGCAGTATGGGCTCAAACGCTCAGATATCACCTCACAGCTGCAACTCTCTCTTCGCGGTGCTCCTGTAGCTTCTTTCCCAAAAAGCAACAGTGTAGACTATACCATCAGGGTCTGGCTGCCTAAGGTACAGATAGACCAGTTTGATACCGTACTCAATACTCTGATTGATACCCCCAAAGGGAAGGTACCGCTCAACACCTTTGCCAACATCACCTCTGCCAAAGAGCCTACACAGATCACTAGAGATGGTCTGGAGTACACGCTGGAGATCTACGGTAACAGAGAAAAAGCCTCTATCTCTCATATCATGGCAAACTTTGAGAAGCAACTGGAGTCAGTCAAACTTCCCAAAGGGGTAGAGCTGGAGCAGATAGGTGATATCAAACAGTTTGGAGAATCTGCAGGCAAAATGGGCGGAGCGATCATCACTGCTATTCTCTTGATATTTCTGGCACTGATCGTCATGTTCGGTAATTTCAAGATCGCACTGATGATCCTCTTCTCCATCCCTCTAACCATCATCGGTGGTGCCTGGGCAATGCTGATCGCTGATTATCATGTCTCTATGGCAGCGATGATGGGCTTCATCCTGCTGGCAGGGATTATTGTCAACAACGCTATCCTGCTCATCCATTTTGCCATCGAACAGATCAAGCTCGGGATGAATAAGCGGGATGCCATGCTTAAATCGATCAAGATCCGTACCAGACCCGTTCTCATGACCGCATTTGCCGTCTCAGTAGGCATGCTTCCCGTCGCACAGGGTGCGGCCATCGGCCTAGAGAAACTCGCACCACTGGGAGCGGTTGCCATCGGTGGACTCATCATCGGTACCCTCATGACACTAGTCTATATCCCGGCTGTCTTTATCTGGACGATCAAAGAAGAGAATATCAGAGATAAAAAAGAGGAGGCCCCTCTCTATACCACCATAAAACCAGAGTAAATTTCTCTGGTTTTCCTCTTCGTTAAGATTCGTTCATACTCCTTTACCTATAATTTTACCCTATACAAATTATAAGGAATCAAAATGAAAAAGATAGTACTTGCAGGACTCGTTGTCCTACCCCTCATGCTCATGGCAGATATGGATAGATGTGTATCCTGTCATGGTGTTGACTTTGAACGCAAAGCACTAGGTGTCAGCAAAATCGTTAAAGATATGACAGAAGATCAAATTAGAGAATCTCTCAATGGATACAAAGTGGGCAAAGGTGGCTCTATGAAAGAAGTTATGATGACAGAGGTCAACGTTGGTGTCGATACAGATGCTATGGCAGCAGATGTCTATAATGAGATCATCACTCCAGGCTTTGAAGAGCCTGATGCTGAATTTATCTTTAAAAAACGGAGAAGCGTTCGTGGTTTGTTCAAAATCAAACAGGTACTGAAGAAAGCTGACCCTAAAAAAGATAGAAAAAAAGTACTTTCTCAGATCAAGTCCTTTGCTTTTGACATCTATACCTATGATTCCTCTCTTAGAAAAGAAGCTCCACTGGATGCAAGTAAGGCTGAAAATCTAAGTATCGAAAAGATTCTTTCTTCAGTCACTGGAGCAAAAAGCTGTACAGATCATTCTTTCACAGATGAAGCACTTCTCAAATGTCATACTTCCTTTATCAATCTTGCAGCTACACTCTCTCTCGATGATGCAGAGAAACTAAAAATCAAAATCAAACCGAAAGAGAAAAAAGGTACACATAAAAAAGCGCCTCTCACTGCAGAAGAAGCAGCAAAAACAATTGTTGGCACGTGGTCTCAGATCTGCTACCCTACAGGCAAGCCAAACGAGTGGGCATCTAAAGAGGTAACAGTCACCGATGATATGCGCGCCAAAGGTGGTATGCAGTTCTATGGTGATGACACATGTACCAAACAAACCAAAGAGATCAAAGCCTTTTATACATTCAAGTTCGGCAATATTGTTTTAGGTGATGATGGCAAAGAGGCATGGGAGATCGATAAAGTGATCGGAAAGAAGAAGAAAAAAGTCTACGCCATGCTTCGTTTTGTAGATGCAAACCGTGTCATCATCTCTGGTGCAACCAAAGTACAGGATGGATCATCTGTAGATAAAAGAAAAAACCACTTTGATGTATCTTGGGAAGGATGTATACGAAAATAACTTTGTACAATTGTACTTGTAATCACATCAGTTGATATTGGGTTGATACTGCCTAGCTATACTTCCTTATCTAAAAACAAAAGATAAGGAAGAAAATGAAAACAAAAAACATACTACTCACCTCACTACTTGCACTGAGCTCTCTACTCTCCGCCAATGAGATCAATGCGACAAAACTGTTCGAGACCAACTGTGCAGCCTGCCATATCACTGACCTCTCCAAGATGAGCAACAAAAGTGCCTTTATCGCACCTCCAGCAGATGAGATCATGACCCATGCCAAAGAGGAGTTTGGTACAGACAAAGCCAAGGCTGTCAAATTTATGGCAGACTATGTCCGTAACCCAGATCCCATGAAGTCCTTTTGTGCCTCGATCGAGACCTTTGGTGTCATGCCCGCACAAAAGGATGTCGTCACAGCCCAAGAGGCAGAAGCGATCGTCTCTATGATGTATGATACTTACCCACGAAAAGCATTTACAGACATGGAAGCCAAAGAGGGAGGTGGACACAGTGGTATGACCTTTGAAAAACTAGATTACAATACAGATGGCAGCATTACCGCCAAAGAATTCCAACGTTTTAGAGCAGAAAAAAACAATATTGACCCTGAGAAGTTTGTCAACACCTACTATTTCGACAGAATAGACCTCAACAGTGACGGAAAAATGGATAGAGAGGAGTTTGACAAAATGAAAGCAGAGAAAAGAAAGAAGAAACAACGCTCTTAACTGAGTGTTGCTTACTCACTCTCGTCTCTGCCTTGTTGTGCATAGAGTCCTGTTACAGTATTCATACTTTTCAGGATCTCTTCTGATTTTTTACAAATAAGGTTAGGGACAAAAGTTTCCGATTTATCTGCAAATTCAAAATACATAAAAGATTTACCCACTTTATCAAGATGCCCTTTGATCTCCTCTGTATTTTTCCTATATGCCAAAAGCTTTTGATGAGACGTCCTAAAAAGATCCATAGCGTCATGGAGTTTCTGTTTGAATTCCGGATCATCAATACCCCATGTTTTCAATACATACAAGCTTGCCATTCTCTGAGAGAGCATACGTTGACGACCAGAGACATTGATGATCTCTCCAGATTTTTTACCCGTCTGTTTTGAAAAAAGTCCGGTGGCTGTATTGGACTCTATTAGGAGTACTTCCAGGTCTTTTTGCATCTGAATGATCTCTTTTTTATTTGGGTCTGCTAACAGTCTCTTCTCTATCTTTCCCCACAACGCCATCACTTTTTTCAAGCTTTTTGCCGTTTCTTTCTCTTTGTTGAAGTCATCTAACGCCTGTAGATGGTCACTAAATGCATGCACTGTTTTACCAAGATCACTTTGAGGGTCACTATATTGACACCCCTGCCCTATCAATCCATAATCCTTGAGCATTCTTTGGGTAAACATTCTCTGTTTACCTGCGACATCAACAGCATGTGATAGATCTTTTATCTCTATCGCTAAAGAGAACTGCGTAAAGAGTAACAAGCCAAGTAGTGTCATTGATATATTTTTCATCATGCTATGCATATGAACCCCCTATGTCAAAATAAAAATGGATAAAAAAGCGAAACTACAGAAGTGTTAATCATAGCAGTCTGACTAACTCCCTCATGTGGAGTCTCATGACTTTCCGTCCTTATCTCACGACAAGTTTGGCTTTTTTTGTGTATTGCTGATACATTCTACCATAGCACTCTTAAGCCATTGTTAATTGACCTATAGATGATATGCCATACATGATTATTTGAATTTTGGAAGCATGTTATCACTCTCTATGGTTGGACTGTCTACTTCGCAGCAGTTGAGTAATGATTTATTGGGATGTTCTATAAAATCATAGCCTCTGTATACAGTATAGAATCCATAGGCGATCACAATGATCGCTGCTAAGTTCATCATCATTTTTCTCAAATTACTCTTGGTAAAAATCCCTGCAAAAAATCCCAGTGTAAAGAGTGAGGGGATGGTACTAAGTCCAAAAATGAGCATCACAAATGCACCCCAGAGAGGACTGCCGGTACTGGCTGCTGTCACAGCAAAGAAATAGACCAACCCACAGGGGAGTAGCCCATTGAGCAAACCCAATATATAAAAGCTAGAAAGCGATCTGGAGCGAAGCACAGAACGGAAAACCTCCTGATACCAGCCGCTGCGAGAGAAAGAGTGCTCCAGCTTGGTCAGAAAGCTGAGCCTCCCCACGATAGAGAGCCCCGCAAGGATCATAAAGACCCCGGCGATGATCGTCAGTGCAGCAATCGCCACATTGCTAAAAGAGACGACCCCACCGATCGCACCAAAGACTGCACCCATCACACTGTATGTCGTGATGCGACCCAGTGAGTAGATCAGATGGGCTGTGCCCTGGGAGAGCCGGGAAGTGCCCTCATCGATCTTGGTACTGCTGTAGGCGATTACGATCCCCCCACACATTCCGATACAGTGTCCTATCGATCCCAAAAAAGCTATAGAGATGATCGAGAGTATGTCTATGGTATCCATCAAAGACCCAAGAGTTTCTTGCGTATTTTTGGATCGGTAAGATTCTCACCTCTATACATCCGAAGTGTCATCTCTGCAAAATCGATCGTCTCTTTGTTGGGTTTGGCTCTGGCACCAAATCCATAGTGCATCTCACTATGATCGGTTACGCCATAGAAAGCCTTACGTCCATCGATCCACTCTTTTGTATCGATCGTATGTACCCAGAGCGTGGCTTGATCTTTGAAGGGCTTGTCTTTGAGCCAGAGCACCATACATCCCGGATCATCGAAGAACCAGGTACGCCCATCAGGCGCTATCACCTCTACTGCATTCTCTTCACTTTTGATGAGCATGGCACACTGGGTATCATTGGTCTTTCCCAGCTCGATAGGTAGAGGCTTCATCGCAGTATTTCCTGTAATGATAGTAATCGGGGCATCCTTTTTCGCCATAGAGATGAAGATACCGGCAATGATCGCTACCATTACCAGACTCACTAAAATTGGTAAAACTCTTTTCACAATAACACTCCGTTTCTCAAATAATAGACTGCCACATAAGCAGTGCATAGTAACACAAAAACACTAAGGAGCAAAAATGGCACCCTATATCCATTCACGCTACGCTTTCCTATGTAAATCCCCATGACTGCCCAGACCAGAGAGAGGTATGTCCCTATAAAGAGTGTCCCCCAGATCAGATACCCCACAAAGTAATACTCTGCCTGCATCATACAGAAGGGGCACTTGTGGGTAGGGAGTGCATAGACATAGGTACCGAAAAAATAGACCACCGCATAATAAGCAACCAGCACGAACAGTACCGAAGAGAGGATCACGATCCATCGCTGTCCCAGCCAAAGTGAAACAGCCTGCACGGCATAAAGCAGGTAAAAAAGGATCAGTAGCTTGGGGATATCAAGCCCAAATGGCAGAGGGTTGGCACCTTCAAGTTGTCCAAAAAGTGCCGAGCAGCAGCTCACTGGGGCTTTGAGATCGATATGGGAAAAATATGCCAAATCCAAGCCGCTCTCCCCTAATACCAAGAGAAAGATCAGTACAAAGAGCCATGATTTCTGTCGAAAGACCGGATACTGCTTTGCCTCCAGATCATAGCGGTTGAGTGCCATCCAAAGCAGCAGAAAGAAAAGCAGTAACAGCTTCACCAAGAGTAGATTCATACCATAATCATTGGCAGAGATCACCCCTGCACCACACATGGCTCCGGGTACCAGCACTGCCAGGTTATCGATCGTAAAAACAAAGTAGGCGAGCAGAAAGAATTTAACCACAAAGACGAAGAGAAGGATCGTCATCACCAGATACGCCCGCCGCTCCAGAGCAAACTGACGCTCTGAAAAGCTCCCAAAATCCCAATGACGCAGCATCCCCACAGTGACTAAAAAGGCTACCGCCAACAAGATGAGTAATATCCCCTCACTCAGGAGATAGACGATGACTTGATTGTTGAGGAAGATGTCATTCATGGGGGTACCTGAGATTTCTCATTTCTTATCTCCCATGATGCTTTTGGAATTTATACCGTCATTCCGGACTTGATACGGAATCCACAATTTAAAGAGCTTCAAAGCTGGCGATATCGTAGATCCTGAATCGAGTTCAGGATGACAGATAAAGATATTTTTCAGAGAGTACGTTTTCCTATTTCTCATTGCTACCTGCTACCTGCTCATTGCTCGCTATCTCTCCGTCTTCCATCGGTACCACTCTGTGTGCAAAGTCTAAACCTTCAAACAGCGGGTCATGGGTAGCGATCACAATCGTTTTGCCCAGTGCATGAAGCTGTGCCATGATCTCGATAAACTTCAGAGAGTTGGCACGATCCAGGTTGGCTGTAGGTTCATCACAGAGGATGACCGCAGGATCCGCTACCAGTGCTCTGGCGATCGCAACGCGTTGCTTCTCTCCACCTGAGAGCCTGGCAGTAGACTGCTCTGCTTTATGTGAGATATTGGCAAGCTCCAAGGCTTTGGCAGTCATGTTCTGTACCTCTTCCAGTGTCAGTCCCATCGGGATCAGAGGGATCATCACATTCTCAGCAGCGGTCAGATGCTCCATGAGATTGAAGTGCTGAAAGATCATCCCGATCTTTTTGGCTCTGAATGCTGAGATATGCATATCAGGAAGCTTGGCGATCGCTTCACCATCTACGATCACTTTGCCGCTGCTTGGCTTATCCAGCCCTGCCATGATGCTGAGCAGTGTGGTCTTGCCAGAGCCACTGACCCCTTTGAGGACCATACACTCCCCCTTGGCTACCGAGAGGTTGATATCTTTGAGTACGTGG
>Ga0256844_10001000_pt1 | contig 10697 bp, 9 predicted proteins | sample MusselsmetaG_FD_189100 | JGI IMG/M metagenome (GOLD analysis project Ga0256844, IMG submission 189100) | Mussel associated microbial communities from hydrothermal vent at the East Pacific Rise, Pacific Ocean - Mussels | ecosystem: Host-associated > Mollusca > Shell > Unclassified ... | reverse complement strand
GTCTCTCAGGACAATCTCTATAAAGGGTTATCCACTTTTGCAGTTGAGATGATGGAACTAAAAAACATATTTAACCGTGCCTCTGATAAAAGTCTTATTTTAGGTGATGAGATTTCACAGGGGACAGAGACAGAGTCTGGGTTGGCTATTGTGGCTGGTGCCATTTTAAAACTTTTAGATTTGAAATCAACGTTTATTTTTGCCACACACCTTCACCAACTCAAAAATATAGAGCCATTGAAGAAAGTAGAATCACTTATACTGCTACACCTTGGTGTCAAATATGATGAAGAGGAAGATACCCTTATCTATAACCGTCAACTACAACTGGGTATGGGAAGTTCTCTTTATGGTTTAGAGTTTGCAAAGTCTCTACATATGGATGATGATTTTTTAAAAAATGCTTACAGTATAAGAGAGGACCTCATCGGTAAAAACTCTGAACTTAAACTACTAAAATCACAAAAGAGAAGTCGTTACAATAAAACACTATATGTTACTAAATGTGCCTTATGTGAAGAAAACGTGGAAGATGTGCATCATATTCAAGCCCAACAACTGGCAAATAGTGAAGGAAAAATTGGATTTATGGATAAAGACCACAAATATAACCTTATACCACTGTGTAAAAAACACCATCTTATGGTACATGAGGGCAGACTAATTATATCGGGCTTTGTTATGACATCTAAGGGGTTAAAGCTCCATTATGAGGAACTCTAAAAATCTACTATGTTACCATAGGTCACACATATGCACCTACTCAACCCTCTTTAACCTCACAATTTACCCAATTCCTACACAATTAAAAAATATTATGCTCCTAACATAATACAAAGGACTAAATTATGAAAGCAAATTCAATGATTATTTTATTTGTAATGGGATTAGCAATTCTCGTAAGTTATATACTTATGAACAACCTAATTCTTGCTGCTATACTACTAGGAACAGCTATACTATTTTTCTATATTTCACAAAGAAATAATATACATAGAAAAGAGAACTTAAATATTATTAGAGATGACAACAAACTCTATTTTTATCTTAGTGATGACTTATTATTTTCAACAGACTTGTTAAGAAATAAATCAACAACAGATACGATTAGAGATGCTATTACAAAAGAGATGTCTACACTTAAAGATATGGCTAGACAGATATGTTTTATTAACTTTAAAGATGAGAGCTTATTAACAGAATTAAACTATGCTCTTAGATTTAGAGATAGTAAACACAAATAATAGTAACCCCACTTTAGCAGAATTTATAATAAAATAAATTCTGCATTTTCCATTCCATTAAACTCTGTCATTTTTACCATACTGTAACTCATCATATTATGAAAAACTACTCTACTTCCTATTTTTAATTCATCTTCAAAAAAATACTCACCAATAATATCACCCTGCAAACATGAGTTTCCTGTCAATTCATAAAAGTAAGAAGTAGCACTACTTTGAGTTCCTTTCACTTTTAACCTCTGATTTACAATAGCCACATCAAGAAGATGAGTCTCTATAGAAGTATCTAAAATAACAACTTGCCGTTCAGCAACAGTAACAATATCTAAGACCGTAGTAATAAACTCACCACAATCCTTAGTAACAGACTCTCCTGGCTCAAAATATAGTTGAATATGAGGATAAACTTTTTCAAACTTTTTAACAATATTAACGAAGCTTTCTACATCATACTCATCATCTGTAAAATTATGTCCTCCTCCTAGATTAATCCACTCTAATCTAGGTAGTACTTCCATATAATGTTCAGCTATATGCTCTAAAAGTATCAGTAACCCTTGAGCTGAACTCTGAAAGAGTGCATGAAAATGTAAACCCTCTAAATATTTAAAGTTATCACTATTTTCTCTATAACTATCTAAAAACACTAAATAATCAATACCCAAACGAGAGTATTCCAAATTTGGATTACAGTAACTAGGAATAGGGAGATGAAGCTTAGGGTTAATACGTAGCCCCATTGAAGGCTTCGTTGTTAACTTTAAAGCTGAAAATTTCTTCCATTGATACAATGAATTAAAAGAGAGTGTTGATATGTTATCAAGTACAGTTAATAATTCAGCCTCTTTATATGCAGGTGCATAAAGGTGAATATGTTCAGCCTTTGCATTTTGAGCCATATTTAGCTCTTTTATAGCCCCAACACTCATTCCTGAGAGTTGAGATGCAATAGATGGCAATACAGAGGCTTTATTGAAGCTTTTAATTGAGTGTAGTATCTTAACTCCACTCCTTCTTTCAATATTTGACAATTTTGCTAAATTTTTATCTAATTTTTCCTGTCTCATAACAAAACATGGTGTCTTATCGATACTATTCATACCAGATTTTCCAACCTTCATCATAGTACTCTATAAGTTTATGGGTACTAAGCTTGTTACTTTTTACCTCTAGTTCTGCTATATCAGGAGCAAAAAGAGCCATTCGTGTCATAACATCTTCATTGAGATATTTTAACCCTTTCATAGGTTTTAACTTTTTAAAATCTATAGGAAAATTCCCACCTAGTACAAAGCCCCATTCCCCAAAACTAGGAACATAGGTATGATATGCTTTTATGTAAAGTCCTGTTTCCCCCAAAGTTCTCTTAATAGACCAAAATGCCTTTCGTGTAAAAAGTGGTGAACTGGCTTGTGTAACTACAACCCCAGATTTTGAAAGTTTATTTTTTAAAAGTTGATAAAAAGTCTGACTATACAGCCTACTTAGTGAGATATTATTTGGATCAGGTAAGTCTACAATCATAACATCAAAAAGCTCCTCTGCATGCTCTATAAATTTCCAAGCATCTTGGTTAAGAACAGTAACTCTTTTATCTCTGTATGAATAATTATTAAGTTTACTCAAATATTTATGATCTTTAAAAAGTGTTGTAATTTCAGGATCCAAATCCACTAAAGTTACCCTTTTTACATCTTTGTACTTCAAAACTTCTCGAAGAGCCATACCATCACCACCACCAATAATCAAAATATTGTTATGAGATTTTGCAGACATCATGGCTGGATGAACTAAAGATTCATGGTAACGATGCTCATCTATACTGTCAAACTGAATAGCTCCATTAATATAAAACTGAACACGTCCCTTACTTCCTGTGACAATTATCTTCTGATAGGTCGTCTGCTTAGTATAGATAATATTGTTTTTATAAAGCTTATTCTCTATCATATTGGTTAGTTTTGTTGATTGCCAAAAACCTATAAGAAGTATAACAAAAACACCAATAAGATAAATAATATAACGTTTCCCAAGGAAATGTCTAAATATATACCAAGCCATAGAACCAACAAAAAGATTTAACATACCAAATAAAAATGATGTCTGCATAAGACCTAATTTAGGAACCAATACCAAAGGGAAGAGTAGTGAAGCAAATAAAGCACCTATATAATCAACGGTAAAAACATTAGAAATATTGGTCTTTAGTGAAAAATTTTCTTTAAGTATACGAATAATAAGAGGAATCTCTATACCCAGCATGGTTCCCAAAGAGATAGTAATAATATACAAAAATGCATCATAATTATCTATATAAGCAAATGTAAAAAAGAGTAGGAATGCTGAAAATCCACCTAAAAGAGCAATGGTTAGCTGCAACTTAACAAAAGCACCTTCTAAGTTCTCTTCAATAAAACGTGAAAGCCAAGAACCTATTCCCATAGATGACATAAAAAGTCCTATAACCAAAGAGAAATGATAAATAGAGTCACCCAGAAGATAAGAGGAGAGTGTACTCTCCAAGAGTTGATAAATCAATCCACAAATGGCTATAAGAAATGTACCGAAAAGAAGAGCTACTTCTTTAGTTTTAGAGTCAACCTTTGAAGACATTAACGAATCGCTGAAGAGATAATAAGTCCTAAAGAGAGAATAATAGAGCCCAAAACAATAGCTAATGCTACATTTCCATCTTCGGTAATTTTCTTATTGACTGAATATTTAGTTATAACCTCAATAAGTGTTAAGACCAAAAAAAAGACAGCAATGCCTAAAGCAGCATAAATTGAGGCTGATACTATACCTGTTATTTGAAATGATTCCATATTTTATTCCTTTTTATATGTATGCAATTATAAAAACAATAGATTAACAATGGATTAATAATTAAAATTCCTGTGTTATAATAGATAATGAAAAAAACAATATTACTCCTAACTGTTATCATAAACTTAACTTTTGCTCAAGAGAGCTATGAAAACTATGAACCTCAAAAATTCTTTGACAACTCTGATGTAGATGCTTTTTTCACCTCTGAGACAGGAGAACTGTTAAAAAAAATAATGGTAAATGGTCAAGAGTACTACATGCAACAAGATGGAGACCTTTACGATGAAGATGTTGCAACCATAGACGATCTGCTCTTTACGGCTAAAGGTCAAACCTACTCTTTTGGAAAGTCTAAACGTCTACTGGCTACAAAAGTTTATAACAAACATCAAAAAGCTTTCTACTCTGACTGTGACTATAAGATTAAAGAGAAAAAACTTATTCCTCTACCTAAAACTTGTGGCTTTCACTACCGTAAAAACAAAAATCGTTCAGAGCGTATAGAGTGGGAACATATAGTTCCTGCTTGGCATTTTGGACATCAGCTTCGTTGTTGGCAAAATGGTGGTCGTATGACCTGTAGAAGTACCAATGCTAAGTTTAAACAGATGGAAGCTGACATGCATAACCTCGTCCCTGCTATAGGGGAGATAAACGGTGATAGAAGTAACTTTAGATATGGCATGATAGAGGGTGAAAAACGTGTTTATGGTAAAGTAAATATGGAAATTCTCTTTTCAAATAAAAAAGCCGAACCAAGAGAGAGTGTTTTTGGTGATATTGCCAGAGTCTACTTCTATATGAGAGACCGTTATGGGTTACGTATTAGTAAAAAACAAGAGAAGATGCTTATAGCATGGAACAACATAGACCCAGTAAGCTCTTGGGAAAAAAAGAAAAATCAAATAGTAAAAGAGCTTCAAGGTGACGAGAACCTTTATGTGACCAACTATAAAGAAATAGATCAGCTAGGAAAGAGAACAAAAGATATTACAACCGACTATGAAGAGGTCAAAGAGGAGCTAGAAGAGGAGTATGGTTTTATACTCGAAAAACTCTCTGCACCCATAGCAGGGGGTCTGCTTATGCTTATGTCATTTTTTGTGGTCTATAGACGAAAAAAAGAGAAAAATAGAACTAAAGATAACGAGAAGAAAGAGACTAATGATAAAAAAGAAGTGGCTTCTGATAAAGAGATAGATACAAAAAGTTTTATGCTTATCTCTAAACTAGCAGATGTGGCTATTAGTATAAATGATGAAGATGAAATCATCATAGAAAAAACCGATAAAAACAACCCTAATCAGCAGTGGATATTTACCAAAGCCAATAAACAAAAAGCGTACTTCTTTATAGAAAATATCGCAACAGGAAAAGTAATAGAGATAGAAAATAGTGACAGCAATGATGGTGCAAAAATCATATTAAATAAAAAGAGAAGTCGTAAAAACGACCATCAAGAGTGGAAACTAGAGACCTCAGAAGATAAAGGTTATGTCTTTATAGTCAGTAAGTGGTCACTCAATGTTTTAGATATAAAATACAAAAAAACCAAAGATGGAACAAAGCTACAAAGTTTTCATAAAAAAGTAAGAGGAACAGAAAATCAAGAGTGGAAAGTAGAGAAGATTTAAAGAGGTACTTCCCTCTTTCGGCTTTTTACAAACCAAGTAAAGAGAAGTAGACCTGTTACTATCAAAAGACCATTACCTAAGTAGTCATGGGCTAAAGAGAAGTTTTGACGTTCTTGGAGAACCAGCTCGGTTACAAACCAAATTCTAAAAACATTCATAAGAGATATAAATATATATCCCATAGCTGCCCATCTTACCTTATGTATAAGGGTTGAGGGAAAAGCGATAATAGATGCCAAGAAAAACAGATAGGGAATCATTCCATTACATGCTTTCTCGATAACCAACGAATAGTGGGTGTTGATTAAAATACGATGATTGTCCATCATACCATCAACCAATGTTAACGATGTAAAGTATGCTGTTAAATTTGTCTGTAATGAGTTAATCATTGAACTTAAAGGAGATAAGTCCCAATAGAACACTCCAAACAATAAAGCAATACCTAACCAATAACTCAATAAAAATTTCTTCATTATTTATGTTACCTTTTAGAAACCAGACTCATAGTAATTTAAATATATTATTAATTGTTTCTATGTGTATTATAGTGTAGTTTAGCTTAAAATTAATTTAATCTTAAACTATAATATTAATTATATTATTTAATTATTTGTTGTAAATTAGGGTTTTTTTTATTTGTATTATTCTTATCAACAACTGGAGCTAAAGGAATATTTTGAACCATAAAAGTCTGTGCTTCTTGACCTTTTGTCTGTATAATGGCTAAGATTTTATCTTTCTTTTTACTCTTATAGACTTTAAACATCTCTATGTCTTTGGAGACCAAGTCCACCTCGACACGTTGTTCACCTCTAAGGGGCATGGAGTATTTCCCACCTTCTATACGCAGCAGAGAGTTGTCCTCTTTTGTAACAAGCCAAGTTACTTTTGCAGCCCCTAGTCCATAAAGTGAATGTGTAGTATGCTCTATGGTTAACCTATGTAGCTTCTCTTCGGTTACTATAGAGATATTATGGTCAGCATGCATTAAGTCCATGTATAAGGTTCTACTGCCTTTTAAGGTATTGCTCGATTTTTCAAGATATTTAAAAAGGTGCAAGTTAGAGTCACGTAAAATATCGGCACTTTTATAAAGAGCCATAAGCACGAGAGATAACAATGTAATTGAGATCAATACCTCTATTAGTGTAAATGCTTTACGTCTCTGTTTTATCATTATTTAATCTTCCATTATCCCGATACGAACTGTCTCTTCATAAGATGTTACTCCTGCTATAAGCATATCTTTAAGCTTATCAGCAATGGTTTTCATTCCTGCTTTTTTCATCTCTATTCGTATTTGGTGGTCGTTTAGACCATCTTTTATCATCTGTTTAACTTCATCACCCATTACAAAGAGTTCACCAACAGCCTGTCGTCCTTGATACCCTGTGAAATCACATGAAGTACAGCCTTTTGCCTTAAAGTAAGTTATGTCAGGCAGTTGTAACTCTGACATAACCACGGGTGCTAAAGTTGTTGGCTCTTTACATTTGGTACATAGTTTTCTAGTCAAACGCTGTGCTAACACACCCAAAAGTGTTGAAGTGAGTAAAAAGTCTTCAATTCCCATATCCATAAGTCTTGATATCGCAGAGGTTGCATCATTGGTATGCAGTGTTGAAAGCATAAGGTGACCTGTAAGTGCAGAACGCAGAGCGATATCTGCTGTTTCACTATCTCGGATTTCCCCGACCATAATAATATCTGGATCTTGTCTTAGTATAGAACGTAATCCAGCTGCAAAAGTAAGCCCCACTTTTGAGTTCACTTGTATCTGATTTACATTGTCAGCATTGTACTCCACTGGGTCTTCTACTGTAATAATGTTCTTATCAGGTGTGGCAATATGCTGTAAACATGCATGAAGCGTAGTTGACTTACCAGACCCAGTAGGACCTGTAACCAACATCATTCCATGTGGGTGTGTCAAGAGTTTGTGTAAATCTTCTGTCAACTCATCTGTAAACCCTAGGTCTTGCAAAGTTGGTATGGTATCACTCTGCATAAGAAGTCTCATAACCACACGCTCACCATAGTAGGTAGGCAGTACAGAAACCCTAATGTCTAGTGTTCTTCCCGAAATAGTAACTTGTGTACGACCATCTTGTGGAACTCTTTTTTCAGAAATATCAAGGTTAGAGATAACTTTAATACGAGAAATCACCAAACCTGTCACATTTTTATCTATGTCAAGATGTTTTTTTAATGCTCCATCTATACGTAGACGCACTTCACCTTTCTTCTCTAAGGTCTCTATGTGAATGTCTGAAGCACCTTTTTTAATAGCTTGGAAAAAGAGTGAGTTGACCAGTTTTACAACTGGTGCTGACTCTTCATTTGAGAGTAAATCTTGAGAATTTCGTATAAAGTCAAGTAAATCAGACTCTACTTCAATAATATCATCACCCGAAGAGGTGTCAACATTTTCAAAATCTGAACCTGTTTGTATCTCTTGAAACTTCTGATAAAGACGCTCAAAACTTCCCTCATCGAGTTCTGCTAAAGGGTACTCAACGTCCAATTTAGAGAGATGATTCAGTGCCATTGCCAAACCATCTTTTTTTACAACAGCTGTAGGAATATTTGCTATATTCGCAAAAAGTAGCTGATGTTTCATTGCCAGTTTGTTGTTTAACTCTTCATTCCAGTAAGGCTCTAAATCTATGTTTTCAAGTAAAGGTAATTTCATCATCTTCTTTACCTAGTAACTGTTTGATTTATTGTCGATACTGTCCATAATCGATTCACTCTGCACATAGTCACTCTCTTGTGTGTATTCTTGAACTACAGGAACAGTTGGCTCATAAGTGTTATAATCACTTTCAACCGAAGAGACTTTTCTTGGTTGAGGAATATCTATAACTGGATTATCTGCATCTTCAAAATCATTATCATAACTTGAAGGAGTAGAGAAAGTAGTATGTCTTCCATCTGAAGGATTCCCTCCTATTCTCTCTTCTAACTTATCAAATACAATTTTATTATACTGTTGCTGAATAGACTCTAGCTCATCTAAATGTGTACGTAGTGAGGTTAAATCTGCACTCTTTTTCAAAATATATGGAGTGATGTAGATAACAACATTTACCTTACTAGAAGAGTCACCATTCGAGGTAAATAGTCTTCCAATAATTGGTATATCGCCCAATATAGGCACCTTAGTCTGACTTTTACCATCTGCACTTTTTATAAGTCCACCCAAGATAATAGTTTCAGCATGGTTAACAATAGCATTTGTCTTAACAGAACGTTTCGTTGTAGTTGGTCTGTCTGCCGTAGTACCAGAACCTGGGACAATATCTTCGATGGTAGTTTCAATCTCAAGTGAAACTTTGTTGTTAGAAGAGAGTCTAGGTTTTACTTTAAGTGTAATACCAATATCTTCACGAGAGTAGTTGTTTAGCACGTTTGATGAACCTTGAGTACTCTGTTGCGATTGAGTCAAAATAGACTGTGTTCTACCAACATAAATACTTGCTTCCTTGTTATTAGTTGACAAAACAGAAGGTTTAGACAAAATCTGAGCTGCACCATTTTGTTTTAGAAGGTCAAGTTGAGCTCCAAGTGCAAAAACCTTAGAAACTTTACCAAACTCAAAAGCCCGAGTATCAGTAGTAGTTGTAACACCTGTTGTTTGATTGGTAACAGAACTTTGGCTATTTAAAAAACCTAATAATGAACTTGAAATAGCTAAAGCAGGAGCCCCTGCATTTCCAGCTAAAGAGAAGAGACCATTTGAGGTAATGGCACCACCATTAAATCCATACTTTATACCAATATTTTCAGCTAAATTGGTGTTTACCTCAACAATTTTTGCTTGAATAAATACTTGTGACTTCTCAACATCAAGTAGTTTTACTGTCTCTAAAATATTTTGGTATTGGTCTTCGTTTGCTAAGACTATCAAAGAGTTTCTCTCTACATCAGAAGCTATAACTGCTTTAGGTGCTGGTTTCCCGTTTCCTATAGAAGATGGTGATGCAGGTGCTGCTCCAGCAGGTGCTCCACCCATTGCTCTTGCAGGTGCACCTCCAGATGAAACAGACCCTGTACCTGTTAACTGTGGTACGATTTTACTTAGAATCTTCTCCATCTCTTCTACGTTAGAGTTCATAAGAGGAATAACATGCATTCTTTGACTGTCACCACCACCAGGTAAATCTAACTGATGGATATAACTCTCCAAACGTTTAACATTGGCATACTTACCTACCAAAATAATAGAGTTACCATTGGTATTTTGCATAACATCTACTTTTTCGCTCACAATATCTTGAGGGAAAAGTGCCTTTGCCATACTTTGAACATTTGAATAGACATCTTTTACTCGTGCATTTTGCAAATAGACAACTTTACTTAACTTTGCTTGTTTGTTCTCTATCTTGTCAATCAATTTTTTAATAGACTTTAAAGTATGAGGATAAGCAGTAATGGCTAAAAGATTATTCTTTTTAAAAGAGATGACTTTTGCACTCTTATGAAGTAGTGGCTTAATCTTTGTACGAATAACAGCTGTGTTTACATTTGAAAGTTGAAAAACCACTGTTTTCATGGTTCCATCACCAGACGCTATACTTGAACTAACATCAAGTCCTTCACCTGGAGCTGCAGTTGATTTTACAACTTGATAGTAGCTACCCTTGTTTACAAGTGACATCTTCTTTGTCTCTAAAATAGCATTTGCTAAAGGGATAAGCTCACTCTTCTCAATCGGTGTGTTTGAGACAAAGTTAATTTTACCTTTAATCGCACCATCAACTAAAATATTTTTACCTGTAATTTTACCAACCATCTTGATAAAGTCACTAATACTTAAATCTCTAAAGTTTACATCTACCTTTTCAGCATGAGCTTGTACACCCAAAGCCAAAATCAAACCTAATGCCAGTTTACTGAATTTCATATTCTATTTCCTTTGTTGCACCATCTCTCTCAACGGTTAATGTTAAATTTTCTATATCATTTATATCTTTAAAGAAGCCCA
>Ga0256844_10000999_pt1 | contig 10715 bp, 8 predicted proteins | sample MusselsmetaG_FD_189100 | JGI IMG/M metagenome (GOLD analysis project Ga0256844, IMG submission 189100) | Mussel associated microbial communities from hydrothermal vent at the East Pacific Rise, Pacific Ocean - Mussels | ecosystem: Host-associated > Mollusca > Shell > Unclassified ... | reverse complement strand
TAAATCCTTATATTGGCGTATTTGATTTAACTTTACTTTATCAGCCTTAACCTCCTTTTTTATTGAATTTTAATTGCACTTGTTTTTTGAATGGGCGAAGAAATAAAATAGTATAGGGGTCAGGTGATAACGATAACTCATTTCTTACCCTCCCTACTTTTCTATTTCCTAACTAGCAGTATTGTAACACAAATTAGAAACTATACGAGATATCTGCAAAAATCATATCATTATTTTTTACTGTATCAAAGAGTGGTGAGCCTCCGATGTAGTCTACTACACCAAAGTTCATGTTAATGCCCTCACCTAACTCATACTTCACCCATGCACGCTGAAAACCACCTTCATTTAGCTTCTTACCATAAAGTGATATGAGGTAGTTAGCTGTGAGTGAGGCATTCATAAAGTCTGAACTTACACGAAAGGCATGTTGATAGGTATTTTTATCTGTTGGTATTCTCTCACCTTGAAGTGCATTATCATAGCTATTAAAATGTCTTATTGAGACATCATAGCTTATCATGGTATCTGCTATACCCTTGTACTCAAACCCTAAAAGTGCATCCGTACGAGAGAACTCTTTGTTTTGTGTAGTGGTGTACTTAAGTCCATCAAAGTAGGCAAGTTCCGTTTTAAATAGCCATGCACCAGAGAGTATGTTAAGTGCTGTACCAAACATATTGACCTTATCATGTGTGAAGGTAAGAGTTGGAGCAACTTTTACATAGCCAGCATCATCATGTACTCGTGCTGCATAAAAGTTCACATCCCAACCAGAGAACTCACCACCTACTGAAAGTGCATAGGTTACATCAGTGTAATCCTCTTCACTAATATGTGGGTCTGGCATAGGATTAAAGGCTGAACCAAAAGCAGGGTTTTTAGAAAAACGTTGTTCTAGTACAGCAATGGGTGTCACACGCCAGTCACCCCAAAAGAAGTCAAATTTTGCCATGGTTGTTGGTAAACGTAAGTCCTCTATGTCAACCATACCTGGACGACGGTTATCTAGTGGGTTAAGTACATCGGTGATGCGTATAGTGTCAGAACGTCCCCAAACAACTACTTGTCGCCCTAGTTTCAGGTCTAGTGACTCTGTGATGCTTCCTTCTACATAGGCATCAAAAAGTTCTACTTCGGAGCGTTGTTCGTTTAGCTCATCTTGACTATAGCTTTCATCACGTATGTCATAGATGGCATCATAATATGCTTTTGCATTGGTCTTTACTCTCCAACCATTTTCAAACTTATGCTCATAGTCTAAAAAAAGTGAAGATTTAAGTGAAGTGAAATTATCATGAGGCTTATCACCATTGTAAGAAAAAGCCACTTGCTCAGTGAGTTTCCCTGTAAGACCTGCTATGACTTCGACAGGCTCAGTCACCGTTTCTTTAGGAGTATCAGGTTCTGAGTCTATTGAAACATCGGCTACTGTGCTTGTCGAAGTATCGTCAAAACCATCCATAACATCTACACTACTTTGTTCTACTTCAGTAGGACTATCATCAAAACCATCTAATGCCTCATCCACACTCTCTGCAAACAAAACGGAAGCAAGCAACAGACTTAAAACGATTGTTTTGTTCATTATAGTCCTTTTTCAAGTCTTCTTGTGGTGAACATACTATTTGGTATACTTTTATTTAATTTAATATGACTAAATTTAAGTACAGTATTGTGCACCGTACGCTTACCTTTTTTAGTGGTCATTGTTATCTTATCTGCTAACCATACACCTGCTTGTTTATGCATTTTTTTAATATCCATATATTTCTTTTTACCATTACGCATAAAGTTGATTGCACGTGTAACGACATAGTTGTCTTTTCTTACAATAGCAATGGTTTTCGTATATCCTGACTCTTTTCTTACTTTTCTAGTACGAGGGGTTGCTTCTATCATCCATGCCGAATGTCCTCTTACTTTGGTCTCCTTAAGAAGCTTAAAGTCAAAATCTTCTAGGTTTCTATCTGTCATATCGAAGTATGAAAAGTCAGAACCCATAAAACTAGAACTTTTGTCTGAACTTGGAATTCTTTTTACCTTTTTAAGTGCAGGTAGATAGAGCCATTGGTCATCATCTCTACTTGCCTTGTCATAGTCATACGTTAAAAACGCCGTATTTTTCACATCTGCTGGTGATTTAAAAAACATAATTTGATGCTCATCTACACCAAAGTCTTTACCATACGTATGTAAGTTACGTGTACGTTTTTTACCATTTTTATCTACAAGTATCATGGTCATATCTTGCTCAAGACTTTTTCCATCATCACGTGCATCTACTTTTTCCATAATAGCTCTTGCTTTTGCATCATCTGCTAGAAGATTTGATGTAAATATACTAAGTCCTAAAGTTAATCCGATTAATAATTTTTTTGTATTCATAATTTTATCCTTTAATTTATTTATTTATTTTATCCAGCCGCGTTTTGCCACTACCATCATGAGTGCCGGTGCTAGTAACAAGTCAGCTAAAAGTGCCATGACTATCACTGTACCTGTGAGCAGTCCAAAGTTTTGTACCGAAATCATATTTGCCATCATGTATGCATAGAAACCTAATGATAGCACAATAGAAGTTATGACCATTGCTTTACCTGTGGTATAAAAAGTATGTTCTATGGCTTCAGCAGCATCTCCACTCTTAAGATAGTATCTTTTAAAATTGTGGAGAAAATGTATTGTATCATCCACTGCAAGCCCGATGGCTATGCTTCCAATGAGAAGGGTAAACATATCGAGTGGAATATGCGCAATATACATCAATAGTAAACCCAAAATAATCGGTACCAAGTTAGGAATCATACTCAATAGTCCTATGCGCACTGATCCTAAAATGAGCATCATCATAAAAGTAATCGCTACAAAAGCAATGGTATAACTAGTTACAGATGAATGCACAGCACCTGCAAAAGTATTGATAAGTAGTGGTATCATACCTGTCGTATCTACTGTATCATTAGGGAATGCCTTGTGCGCTTCTGTTTTGACATACGTTAAAACATCATGTGATTTTACCGCATCTGTCCATGGAAGTTTAATCGTAATACGTGCTTTAGAAAACTGAGAATCAACCACATCTTCAAGATCATCAGAACCTGAATTTTCAAAGAGAAGTAACTCTTGAGAGACTAAGTTTGCATCTTGAGGAATACTATAAGATTCTTCATTATTTTCATGTAATGCACGATTGGTTTCTTTAACAATGGTTGCTAAAGATACTACTTTACCAATATGTGTATATTTATCTACATACTTTTCCAACTTTGAAGAAAAGGCATTAAGATTATTTAGTCTCTCTGGGTCATTCCAACCATTCTCTTTTTTAGTATCTACTACAACCTCCATCGTTACAGAACCATTCATATTTGCATCTATTACTTCTGTAGAAATTCTATTGGGGTCATTGGGTTGGAACCAGTACAGAGGATTGTGAGAAAGTTCTATTTTTGTTGCTGCCAAAAGAGATACAGCTACAAGTATCGCACTCACAGCAATAATACTTTTATAGTGATGTATAGGTATAACAGCCAATTTTCGCATCACCATATCTAGCTTGCCTGCTTCTTTCTTAGGCTTTTGTTTAAGCTTACTAATGCTTAATAGTGCTGGTAAAAGTGTCAAAGTCAAAAAGAGAGACACCATCACCCCAAAAGAGGCAAATGTACCAAGATCTGCAATAGGTGCAACCTCTGAACCGTAAAATGACCCTACTCCAATGGCAGTTGTCACAGAAGTCATAGCAATAGCCAATCCTGAGTGCCCTAACGTATATATCATTGATTCTCTCTTATCTCCTGTTTCATTAAACTTATCAAAGAAAATAGAAAGGATGTGCACCGTCGCCCCTATACTCACAGCAAGCAGTAATGACGGTACTATCTGCGTAGGAAGTTTAAAGGCTGTACCTGTCCATGCCATCATGCCTACAGTTGCAAGTAGAGAAAGGATAATCACTAAAAGTGGATAGAAGACAGCTGAAGCACGTCTAAACATAACAAACAAGAACACAATAATAATTAAAAATGTAATACGCATAAACTTTTGCATATCGGCTTGCATTTGTGCTTTAAGTGAGTTATTTACCACGGGTGAACCTGCTACATAAATTTGCATATCATCGCTTTGATATTTTTTTATAATTTCATCTATCTTGGCGATAAGTTCGTGATTTTCTCCATCAGAAAGAAATGCTCTAGCTTCACTAGACTCAATCAATTCATTGTTAGTTTCTGCACCTGTTGAGGCATCACCAAATCCTTCATCAAAAGCATCTTCATCAGAAACTTCTTTTTCCCCTACATGAGAGTATGCATCGGTTTCTATGACAATGGTAGTCATCTTTCCATCTTCGCTCATGAGTAAGTCTTTATAAAAATGTGAAGCCATCGCTTGTTTTTTGATAATATCTACTTGTGCTTGGGTCGTAGGCATTGGCTCTAGTAAGTCATCGGTGATAAGCTTATCACCCTCACCTCTTGTATTACGTACATTATAGAGTGAAGTCACGTCATCCAAGTAAGGTACTTTTTCCTCTATCTCTTCATGTAACTTTCTAAGGGTATTTAAAAAATCCACCGTAAAGATATTATCACTTTTAATCGCAAGTACAATACGCTCATCACGTCCAAACTGTGCTCTAAACTTATTGTATGTAAGAAGAACTGGGTCTTCAGGGTGCATAAAACCTTCTGTTGAAGTATCCATCTTTATTTGTGGTACATGTGCTAAAGGTGCTGCAAGCATCGCTAGTACAAGCAGTATAACTTTAAAAGGATTATCATAAATAAATCCTCCGAGCTTACCCATGAGGGCTTCTAATTTATTGTGCATTTGTTTCCTTTTTCTTTATTTATTTGCTAATTTTTTAACTGATTTAAACATTTTTTCAACATTTTTACCTCGTGTATCCATACCACCAAAAAGATGATACCCCTCAAATTTCATACCACAAAACTCAACAATGGTCTGTTTCCATATTTTTTTATTGGCTCGTCTAATGCCATTGATACAATAAAGAAAAGTAGGTGCACCAGAGGTAGAAATGACTCTCACAGACCTACCTTGAAGCAAGCCTATGGGACGACCATCTTTTCCATACTTTGCAGCAAATCCCATGGTAAATACTGAATCTATCCAGTTTTTCAAAATACCAGGCATCGTCCCCCACCAAAAAGGATAGACAAAAACTATCTCATCTGCATCTGTTATCTCTTTTTGATAAGACCGTGCCTCTGTAGATGCAGTATAATGCTTCATATCAGTATAGTCCAAATAAGGTAACTGCTCTGCTTTATACAAATCTATAACCTTAACACTATGTCCTTGCTTCTCTTTTTCCTCTTGATATATCTCGCTAATACCTCTTGTTAAATTATGAGGGCTTGGATGTGCTATGATAATCAAAATTGAACTCATGTTCTCTCCTTTTTATAATTTGTTTTTTTATCTGCTACCGATAATAATGCTGGTAAATAAAGTAAGTCAATCACCAATGCAATAGCTAGTGCCGTTGCAGTAACCACACCAAAATTTTGGTTAGGGGTAAACGTGGAAAAGACAAACATTGAAAATGACAAACTTAACACCACCGTCGTAAAGAGTATGGCTCGCCCTGCGTAGTGCAATACTTCATCAAATGTCTCAGCCATATCTAGCCCTCGTTTTCGTGCATCAAAGTACTTCACTAAAAAGTGAATGGTATCATCGACTGCTACCCCAATGATAATAGCTCCTGCAATGGCAACACCCATGTCTATGGTAAGTCCAAGCCAGCCCATCATACCTATAACAAGAATGACAGGTAAGAGGTTTGGAAGGAGTAGAATCCAAAGTATTTTCAAACGTTTAAAGATAAGTAACATCATCAACGAGACGATGAGTATCGTTAGTGAAAGCGAATAGATAAGCGTATCTGTAATATCTTTTTGCATATAAGCATACATGGCTGTTTGCCCTGTGAGTGTAAGAGCATATGGTGTTTTAGCCCACCACTCTTTGGCATAAGTAATCATCTTCATGTCTTTAGACGTGTCCACAATGTTAGTCAGTACATTGATGCGCAGTTTACGTTGATCAAAATCCATCTGATCCGTGATTTCCATACCCTGGGGTAACCCCATAGAGTAAAGTAGCAAATATTGTGCTACAAGGTTTCTCTCTTTAGGTATCTCTTCTTTCTGGTTCATAATAAGGTTATAGCGTTTAATCGTGTCAAGTAAAGAGCTAACATCACGTACATCCTTAGGAAATACAAGTTGATAGTCATGGTAAAACTTCTCTATGGTTCGTAAAAATTCTGGGTCTTTAATGCCGTCTGTTTTACCTGAGTCCACCAAGAGTATGTATGACATTGAGCCTGTGAGGTTATCCATAGTGAACTCTGCTGATTTACGTATCTCTACTTCTTTATCGAAGTACCTAATGGTATTGGAGTCCACTTTAACAAAGGCTAGCCCTATAGCCATCACTGCAACTACAAGTGTACCAAAGAGAATAATCTTTTTATCATTACGTACAATAAAGTCTCCATAGCCAAAGGATGTAACACTCTCTTCTGCTTTACTTACACCTTCTATAGGCTTCTTAAGTAAAAGCAACACTGCAGGCATCCAAACAATGGAAATAATAAATGCAAGTACCGCACCACTTGCTGTTGCTATACCCAGTGTTGCCACTGGCACAACCTTTGAAATGGCAAGTGTAGAAAACCCTACTGTAGTAGTCAGTGAAGTAAGAAATATCGGTAAGAAATTTTTCTTTATAGACGCATATACTGCTCGTTTGTTTTCTAAACCTTCTTTTTTACCCATGAGCCAAACAGAGTAAATATGCACTGCGTCAGCAATACCAATGGCTACAATAAACACAGGAATGTTGGCAGTAAAGTTGTTAAGTTTGTACCCAAGTAATGTTTGTACAGCAAGTACCGACAAAAAGGTAAAAAGTACAACCCCTAAAGGTATGAGTGCCCCACTCACTCGTCTAAAGAGTAAGAAAAGCAGTATCATGGAAGATAAAAATACCAAAGGCGTAAATATCATAGCATCAGACCCTGCTATGTCCACAAAGGCTTGTGTCATTGGTGGTCCACCATTGAGCCAATATTTATAGCCTGTTTTCTTGGACTCTGCATCTATCAGTGGTGTGAGGTAACCCATCATCTCAGATGAGATGTCTCCCTCTTCATTGGCATTTGGCTCGAGTCTGGCAAAGAGCATCGTTGTTGTGCCATCTTTAGAAATAAAAGAATCTGTGATAATGCTATCGTGTGTGGCTACTTCTTTACGGTTTTGTAGATACGTAGGTGTCACCTGCGACAAATCTTCTACAATAAAGTCATCTACAATGACATCATCGGGTTTGTCCGCTTCTGAGTGTATGTGCTGATAGTTGGTAATACTATCTACCCTGTCTATATGTGGTAACTCCCAAAGTGCTGCTGTAAGACGTTGTATACTTGAAAGTGCTTTTTTGTTGAAAACACCTTCTTTATCTTGAAAAACAATAACTATACCATCATCATTTGAAAACTCATCTCTAAACTTATCATACTCAGTAAGTATTTTAGAGTCCTCTTCAAACCAAATACGATAAGACCCATCAATCTCTAAATGTTTTAAATTTAGTGCCAAAAGCATCACAAGTAGCGGTACTGTAAATACTATTGCCCTTCTAAATTTATATAAAAAATCAATATAGTTTTTCATTAGTTTTCCTCTATAAAGGCTTTGAGTGCCTCAATATACGCTTCAAAGGCAACTCTACCAACAGGGGCAATTTTTACCACAGTTTTAGGGCGTTTACCTTCAAAAGTTTTTTCTATACGTATATAGGCTTCTTTTTCTAGCTTAGAAAGATGAGAAGACAAATTCCCATCTGTGACACCTAAGGCTTCTTTGAGTGCCTTAAAAGGAAGTTCATCATTGGAGATGAGCATCGATACTAGTTTAGAGCGTATACTCTGATGTAAGAGTGGATCAAACATAAGAACTTACTTCCCTTCCTTAATCTGCTGCCATGCAACTATCGCTGGCATAACTGCTAACCCAAGTACCATAAATACTTGTACAATTTTTATATATGTTGTATCTGCACCGACAAGCATATTATTGATAAATCCAATAGCCAAAAGAAGAATAGCTGCTAGCATATTAAAACGTGCCATCTGAGTAAAACGCTGAATATTCAATACAAAACCTACCGAAAAATATGCCAAAGAAACCATAAAAAGCCACATTAAAAATATGGGACTATAGAGTTTATAGCTTGCAAGCATTGCAGACATCACTATCATAAAGACTGAGATAAGGAGAAAAGATTTCATAATAAACTGCTGTCTAAGCGTACAGTCTTCAATGTCATAACTCTCATTTACTTTTTTTGTCAGTGTACCCTCCGTAACAAACCCAATAGTAATGAGTACAAAAGTCACAATGGTCCCAACAGTAATGCTAATCTCATACATATGTATCATGATAAATGTTAAGACAAGTGAAATGATACTCCAGATATATGTTGCATTATAATTATAAGGGAAAAATGTTTGTTTATCTACCAAATGGTTCTTTATTTCGTTAATTTGACGTAAGGCTTCTGCTTTCTCTTCTGACATTTTTTCATCCTCAAAGTACTTTGTTTTGCAAAGTATATTAATTTATTGCTTAAATTAACCTATTTATACTACAATTTATTATGAATTTAAACGCACTAAAACCCTTAACCATACTCTATGTTGAAGATGAACCTCTCATCCGCCAAAATGCTGTGGAGTACCTTTCGCGCTATTGTCATAAAGTCTATGAGGCACAAGATGGTGCTGAAGGCTTAGAAGTATATAAAAGAGAGAAACCAAACCTCATCATCTCAGATATCAATATGCCAAAGCTTGATGGCTTAGCCTTTGCCAGCCATATACGACAAACAGACAAAACAACACCCATCATACTAGCCACAGCCCATACTGAAACAGAGTATCTACTCAAAGCTGTTGAATTACAACTTATCAAATACATTGTTAAGCCCCTTACCTCTGAAAAACTCAATCATGCTCTCACCTTAGCCTGTGACACCCTAGATACTTCATACATGCACTCTGTAGCAATAAGTAAAGATACGTACTACGATACATTCAACCAAACTTTATTTAAGGAAGATACCTTAGTAAAACTCACACACAATGAACTGTTGTTTTTTGACTTTATAGTAAAAAACAGACAAAGAGCCATTACTTATGAAGAGATAGAGAACCTCATCTGGGCATACGAAGGCATGAGTATGGATGCCCTACGCTCTTTAGTGCGTGGGATTAGGAAGAAAGTGGGTGGAGACTTTATAGACAATGTCTCAGGCGTTGGTTATAGGCTTAAAATCTATAATTAAGATGCAAGGCTGGCAAAAAGCCTAACTGCTCATAGGTACCATCTTTTTCATATTTATCATTATACTTGATGCTTGATACATTCTTTTTAAACAGTGCATTGATATTCATAAGTTCTAACGACACTTCTAAACTTCTATCACCCGTATATTTGTATGTTTTACCTATTTGTATATCTACATCATAATTTGCATCCAGTCTACTACTATAAGGTTCTCCATAGATAGGCTTCACATAGTCCTTACCTTTATACGTATAGGGTTGTGTACCAACGATAGGTGTATAGGGTGCACCAGAATTATATTTGAAGTACCCAGAGACTCTCCAGTTATTTCCAAAGTGATAGTTTGTACTTAGTTGTAAGGTATGTGGTATATCTCCCTCAAAGCGGTATTGTTTTGCATTATTGGTATTTAGCTGTCGCTTTGCTTTTACATAGGTATACGCGGCAATGATATCAAAGTCTGCTATCTTCTTCTTATAGGTAATGTCAAGACCATAGGCTTCACCCTCACCTACTGCTTCATAGTTAGTCAAGTCATCTGTAATAGCTAAATTTCTAAACTTTTTAAAGTAAGGCTCTACTACCAAAGAAGAATTATCAGCAAAGTTTTTTTGAAAGCTTAGTGTGTAATGGTCTGCTGACTCTTGTGTGTCTATCTTAGGGTTACCAAAGCCATCTACTGTGGTAAAGGTAGATGGACGTTGCGTGTATCTACCTATGGCTGCCGAGACCGTAAAGTCATCGGAAAAGTCATGTACATAGGCTATACGAGGGTCTACCCCTGAGCCAAAGTTTTGAAAATCTGTTTTCCAAGCACGAAAACCATAACGCAAGTGGTCAGAAGGTGTTATGTCCCAAATGTCTTGCGCAAAGAAAGTGTATTCTTTGGCTTTAAAGGTTTTATCTAAGTCTATAACATCTTGTTCTGAGACTAACTCCTCAAAGTCTGTAGTACCTGGTGCATTTGAGTGTACTTTGGTTGGCGCATTGACATGTTTTAGTTCTGCTCCCACTGTCACTGTATGTCTGTCTAAGTTCCATACCGTTTCATGGTAAAGTCCATACTCTTCAAACTCCGTATCTACAAAATAGTCTGCATCAAAGAACTCAGAATTTTGTTTGGTGAAGAGTCTATACACAAGTGTATTACTTGTCATGCCATCACCTGTATGTACCCATCTAGCTCCTATGGTATTAGACTCTACCTTAGCATTTATCTTTCCTACTGCCACGGGGTCTTTTTCTATATTAAAAGTATCATTAATTTTAAGTTCATCTTGCGCTGCCAACATTTCTAGTGAAAAAACATTATTGCCCATTTCATGAGAG
>Ga0256844_10000998_pt1 | contig 10717 bp, 6 predicted proteins | sample MusselsmetaG_FD_189100 | JGI IMG/M metagenome (GOLD analysis project Ga0256844, IMG submission 189100) | Mussel associated microbial communities from hydrothermal vent at the East Pacific Rise, Pacific Ocean - Mussels | ecosystem: Host-associated > Mollusca > Shell > Unclassified ... | reverse complement strand
TATTACAATGCCAATAAAAAAATTGTTATTCTTATTAATTAAAAAATTAACAAAATTAAGTGTAAGCACAAGAAACAACAAACTAAAAAGCCAAGCTAAAACCGATAATACAGCATAACCATTCATCACTAACATAATAGCAAACGGAATGATTGCAAACATTGCAAAAATATTAAAGAATGAAAAAACCGACTTGCCAAGAATATAGTGAGTTAAATATTTCTTTTTTATAGGCATATTTAATAGTGGTTTACTTTTTAAAGCTGGTAGTTTTTGCATTAAGTACCTAAATACTAAATCGAACAATAACCAAAATAATATAAAGCCATTTACAATTTTTAAAGGATCTTCATTAGGGAATTGCTTTTCTAATAAAGGATATAAAACAAATCCTAATACTAAAAAAGAAAGCAAAAAATACAATGCTAACAATACTAGTAATATATTAAGGGCAACACTTTTTTGCCAATATGAGGAACGCTTAAATTGTTTCCATTCTAAACTTAAAAATTTTTGAAACATAAGGAAGTTGATTTTTTAATAGGTAGCTTTAATTGCTATAATGTTACAAAAATAACAATAAAAAAGCTCATTAGTTTAAACTAATGAGCTTTAAAAAAATAGTGTAACCTATTTATTTTTTTACAAAATGTTTTGTTTTAGATTTTTCGCCAATAAACAGTTTGTAAATGTATAAGCCTTGTTCAAGATTAGAAATATCTATTTTTTCAACAAACAATCCTTTCTTTACAACTTGACCTAATGAATTGTAAATTTCATAGAGTTGAGATTCTGCACCATACATATCTATATTTAATATGTCGTTAGCAGGATTTGGATATAAATTAAACCCAATAGTAGCCTCATATTGATCATTATATGCTGCTTCGTATCTATTAGAACTACCACCACCTACACAGAAATTAGTTGTTGAAGAACTACCAAATGAACCACCACTTACTAAAATAGTACCACTTGTAGTTTCTTTTAAAGTAAATGAACCATTCCCGTAAGAACAACACATACCATCACCATAAGCATCTTTCATAATAAATGAATAACAACCCGCAGCAAAATCACCCGAAAGAGTTAATGTTGAACGATCAGCCTGATTAGCATATGTTCCGCCAGTAAATACGATTTGTCCAGCACTGTTTTTAATTTCCCAGCTAGATTCTTCTGGATAGTCATCAAACGTTATAATTAAAGTAACATTTGTTGGTCCGCCAGTATTTCCAGCAGTAGCAGTTACTTTAATATTGTCAATTGCAACATCTGCTTTCCAAGTAGAGCCTGTTAATCTGTTAAATCTAAATTTCACTGTATCACCAAGGTAAGCACTTAAGTCCACATCCGCAGATAACCAAGAGTTTCCTTTATTACCAGATTTGCTCCAAATACTCGTCCAACTAGCGCCGTTGTTTGTAGATGCTTCTAATTTAATAGATCCCATATTACTACTTCCATTCATATGATATTTAAACGTAAAGTTAGCTGCTGTTTTTCCAGATAAGTTAAAACAAGGAGAGTTTAAAATGGCCCGTTTTGTAGGATAACCTACATTATTACCAGACGCTTCTACATAAACATAATAACTACCTTGTGTAGCGCTTGATGGTCCAGTTCCGCTAGATGGTGTCCCATTAGCATCTCTAGTCCAATTTAAATTATCTGCACTTGATTGTGTCCAAGATCCAAATGAACTTTCAAACCCTTCAGTATAAGGGAATGACGATATTGTAGTAGCACAACCTGTATCCGTTGAACAAGGCGCACAAGAACCACCGCAATCTACGCCAGTTTCATTTCCATTTTGAATACCATCAGAACATGTTGGTGTTACTGACCCACCACATTTGTCAGATAATGCAAGGGTTCTTCTTGCGCCTCCAGAAGCTAATACAGCACGCATTCTATTCTTTTGACCTTGCGTAAATAAGTTCATACACGTATCGTTTGTGTAATCCATATAATTTTGAGGCATATCTGTTGAGCCACAAGATTGTTGTCCAGTTGGACAGCCTCTATTTGATGTTTGATGTGTTGGTGTATCACTAACAAAATCATTTCCACAATTGGAATCTCCCCAAATATGACGTAAATTAAAATAGTGACCAATTTCGTGCGTTGTAGTTCTTCCTCCATCATATGGAGCGGTTACTGCACCAACACGACCAAAGGCATTGTATATCATTACTAAACCATCTGTTGCAGCTGAACCACCAGGGAATTGTGCATATCCCAATAGATTTATTGTTTGTCCTTGAGAAATCGTGGTCATTTTTGGAACAATCCACATATTAAGATACTCAGCGGTATTCCAAGGGTTAATTCCTCCAGTTGAAGTGCTTTTTGCATCATCATTTGCACCCCAATCTTGTCTAGTTGTAGATTTTCTAGTTATTCCACTGGTAGTATTCCCATTAGGATCAACACTTGCTAAACAAAATTCAATTTGCGTATCTGCTGCTTGTGACCATGTATTATCTGCATTACTATTGGTTCGTCTAAAATCTTCATTTAATACATCCAATTGAGATTGTATTTGTGCTACACTAATGTTTTCGGTACTGTTTCTATACAATACATGAACAACCACAGGAATTGTTATAATACTTCCTGAAATTTTATTGTTTTGCATCTCTTGAATTTTCAATTGTGTAAAGCTCTCAATTTGATCCATTCGTGATTGAAGATTTGGATCATTCTGTTTTCTAATTTCAAGATTTTCCATTGTTCCACACGTGCGATCTTGAGCAAACATGGCAAAAGCAATAAATAAACTGATTAATAAAATTACTTGTTTTTTCATACTAAAAAAGGTTTTATGAATCTTTTTCGCACAAGTAAATCACTTAACCTTTAAAAGGTGAGTTTTTTAAATACTTGTAAGGGAATTGGATTCAGGTTAATTAAAAAGTGAAATGTGTTTTTAAAACATATTTCTATTTCTCAAAAATAGAAAAAAAACACCTAACAAACAAATTTTTTCAAACAAATCATTAGGATAAATTTTTATTCTTCGCCTCAATCCATTGCGAAAAATACTTTGTACTCTGTAAAGCATGGTGTTGAAGTAATTCTCCCATAAAATTATTAGCACGATGTTTTGTTAGGTTTTTTTGAGTTTTTACGATCTGATGAATTAATTTTTTACTGTATTTGTTTTTGCCATAACATTTATTAATTATTTTAATGGCTTGATGTTGTTTTGAATTCCAAATCGTTCCGTTGTTATATAAAGTAACTGTGTTATTAATAATACTACCTGAATTATTAGAAATAAAACCACTCCATTCAATACTTTTATGCATCGCCTCTGAACCAATACTTGTAGTAATACTTGGTGTTCCAAATAACATGGCTTCGATAAATTTCCCCTTTAAGCCTGCACCAAAACGAATAGGAGCAAGACATATGCGATAGTTTGGTAAAATTTCTTTTAAATCCTCCACTCTTCCTTTAATAATAAAGCGTTCTTTTTTATTATGTAATTGATTTACTTTTTGAGTAGGATAAGCGCCATAAATATGAAGTTCAATTTTAGGTAATTTCTTAGAAAGTACAGGCCAAATCTCTTTTTTTAGAAACAAAACAGCATCATAATTAGGCTGATGTAAAAAATTACCAATAAAATAAAGATGTTCTCGATTAGTATATGTTGGGAATTTTTTAAATGCTGATTCTCTAACTGAATCTAGCAAAAAAGGGGTGTGTATTAACAAGGATTCATCAATTTTAAAGAGATTCTTTAGAAGTTTCATTTCGTATTTCGAAATAATAATCGATAAATCACATCTTAGGATACTTGCAATTTCTCTTTTAGCACTATCCTCTTTAAGTAAATCAGTCTCTTTAAAAACCCTATTTTCTTTTAAAGCAATTTCTCTGGTTTTGCGAAGGCAATGCAGATCTTCTGTATCTAAAATACGTAAGCAATTTGGTAATTTTTCAGCAACGCGCCAACCAAACTGTTCTTCAATAATAAAACGATCAAAAACAACAATTGTAGGTTTTAAATTGCTTATAAAAGTATCGAAACTTTTATTGTTTAGCTCAATAGTTTTTGTATTAATTTGTAAAGAGGATAAATTGAAAGCAAACTCGTTTTTTAAAGATGTACTTGCATAGGTAATATCCCAATGTTGAGATTGAAAGGCTTCAATTAATTGTAGCATTCTACTGCCAGCCGCAGAAGAATTTGGTTCTACCCAAACAGAAGAAATAATCAATATTTTTTGTGATGACATAAATAAATGAGCTCAGCTAAAAAATTACTCTACCAATTTATTTAATGTGTACTTAATTAGACCTTCCACTGCTTTATACGGATCTTTACTAAATGTTCCATTGGCTCTATTAGCAATAATAGCATTCATAGAAAGCGCATGATGTCCCAATAATTTAGCTAAACCATATATTGCCGAAGTTTCCATTTCAAGATTGGTTACTCTAATATCATTAAATTTAAATGAATCTATTTTATTATTTAAGTCGTTATCCTGAATGGCTAATCGTAAAATTCGCCCTTGTGGCCCATAGAATCCACCAGCAGTTCCAGTTATACCTGTAAATATTTTATTGGATGTGATTTTCTCTTCCAAAACCGAACTGTTTTTCACGATATAAGGTCTCGATTTTCGATCACTATAATTGGTATGCTCAATAAAAGCATCTTCCATAGGTGCTTCAAGAATGTGCTCACAATCATAAGCATGCAACATACCATCGAATCCTAAACCATATTTTGCCAACACATAGCTATCAACAGGAATGTCTTTTTGTAAAGAACCCGATGTTCCTATACGAACAATCGATAAAGTTTTATACGTTTCTTTAACGGTTCGTGTTTTTAAGTTAATATTTACCAATGCATCTAATTCGTTCATTACAATATCTATATTATCTGGACCAATTCCTGTAGAAATTACCGATAAACGTGTCCCTTTGTAAGTTCCTGTAATGGTTCTAAATTCTCTTTTTTGAGTTTCGAATTCTATACTATCAAAATGTTTAGCCACTTTTGGCACACGATTTTGGTCTCCTACAAAAATAATAATATCAGCAATATTCTCGGGATGTAGGTTTAAATGATATACACTACCATCTGGATTTAATATTAATTCGGATTCAGCTATTCTATTCATGATCATTTTAATTTAAAAATAAGTAACAAAGTTACAAAATTGAGTTAGAATAGTAGGTAGATATTGATGTAAATTTAAAATGTTAAAATTATTAACAATTAGTCGTTAATAAATAGCTACACATTATTAAAAAGAAGTCTGTTTTTAGTCTATTTTTACAAAAAATTAATCATATTAAAACCAATAAAATGAAAAAAATCTTATTAATTATTAGCTTTTTAGCGATTACTTTGGGATATTCTCAAACGACAACTTCATCCATAAGTGGTACAATTACCGACGATGGAAACGAACCTTTACCAGGAGCAACTATTATGGCTGTACACACACCAACAGGTTCTAAGTATGGTGCAGTTTCACAATTTAGCGGAAGCTATGCGGTAAGAAATATGAAAGTTGGAGGTCCATATACAGTAACTATAAGTTATGTAGGATACCAAACACAAACTTTCGAAAACATTGATTTACAACTTGGGCAACCATTTAATATGGATGTAAAGTTGAACGAATCTGGCGAACAATTAGAAACAATTTTTTTAAGTTCAAAAAAGAACAAAACTTTTAATAGCGGACGTACTGGATCGGAAACAAGTATTGGTTCTAAAGAATTAAAATCTATGCCTTCTATTTCTCGTTCGGCTGCAGATTTTTATCGTATGGATCCAACAGCAAGTGGTGGTTCTTTTGGTGGTAGAAATGACCAATTTAACAACTTTACTTTAGATGGTTCTATTTTTAACAATCCATTTGGATTAGATGCTGCTACACCTGGTGGACAAACAGGAGCACAACCAATTTCTATTGATGCTATTGAGCAAATACAAGTTTCTACAGCACCTTATGATGTATCTATGTCTGGTTTTACAGGAGCAGCAGTAAATGCAGTTACAAAAAGTGGAACAAATAAATTTCATGGAACTGTTTATAGCTTTTTTAGAAATCAAGATTTAACAGGAAGTAAAATAAAAGGAAATGATGTTTTTGTTCCTGAATTAAAACAATTACAATATGGTATAAGTGTTGGTGGACCAATTATTAAAAATAAATTATTTTTCTTTGCTAATTTTGAAAAAGAAGATCGAAATGATGCAGGTTCAAACTGGATTCCTAATAATGGAAATGGCTCAACGGACATCAATGAATCATCGGTACTTTTAGCAGATATGCAAGCTGTTTCTAATGCTTTATCAACTTTAGGTTATGATACAGGAGCAATACAAGGATTTACACATGAATCGGGTTCTCAAAAAGGTATTATTAAATTAGATTATAATGTAAGTGATAAGCATAAATTAGCATTTGTTTATAATTTTATGAATGCAACAAAAGAAAAACCAGCTCATCCAACAGCAATTGGTTTTAGAGGACCAAATGCAACAACCTTACAATTTGAAAATTCTGGATACAAAATGAATAATAATATTTCCTCATTTTTAATGGAATTAAATTCTGATTTAAATGATAAAATATCTAATAAATTTCAAGTAGGGTATACACATTTTGATGATTTTAGAGATCCAAAATCAAAACCAGCACCAGTCATTAATATTCAAAATGGTAGTGGTTCTAATTATATCATTGCTGGTCACGAGCCTTTCTCTGTAAACAATGTACTTGATCAAAAAGTTTTTCAAATTTCTGATAAAGTAAATGTTTTATTAGACAAACACAACTTAACATTTGGCTTGAATTTTGAAAAATTTAGTTTTGATAATTCATTTAATCTTGCAGCATATGATACATTCACTTTCCCTTATAGAGGAACATTCTTTATTCCTGGTTTTGGTGGACCATATCCTTCGGTTGCAGATTTCTTAGCCGACGCAGCAAACCCAACAGGAGTTACTGCTACAAATTTACAAAATGCACAAAATAGCTACAATGCATTAAATGCAGCTGGAATTGGAAATGACAACGGTTGGAAATTATCGGAATTAAACGTAGGACAAGCAGCAGTATATGGTCAAGATGAATGGAGTATTAACAATAAATTTAAATTAACACTAGGTTTAAGAGCAGATAAGCCAATGTATTTTGATACTTCAGATTTAATTCAAAAATATATCGACACTGCAAATGGAGCAAATAGAGATAATTCTATCGATTATTTTGATCCAGAAACTAATAGCGCTGTTAAATTAAACTCAACAGTTTTACCAACAGACAAAATGATTATTTCTCCAAGACTAGGATTCAATTGGGATGCGAATGGAAATAAAACAACGCAAGTACGTGGAGGAACAGGAATATTTACAGGTCGTTTACCATTTGTATGGTTGGGAAATCAAGTAAGTGGAGCAGATGATGTTTTCTTCCAAATAGTTGATAAAGATTTTGAGTGGCCAAGAGTTTGGAAAACAAGTGTAGGAGTTGATAATAAATTTAAAAACGGAATTATTGCATCAGCCGACTTTTCATATACTAAAGATATTATTTCTGCTCACGTACAAAATTGGGGCTTAAAAGCACCTACTGGTAATTTACTTGGAGCAGATACTAGAGCTGTTTATACTGCGATAGATAAAGGAGCAAATAATGCTTATGTATTTACAAACTCTGATCAAGGTTATGCTTATACAACAACTTTTAAAGTAGAAAAATCTTTTGATAAGAGTTTATATACTAGTTTAGCTTATAACTTTATGGAAGCTAAATCGGTTAACTCTATTGAAGCAGAAATTACTGGTGATGCTTATGCATTTAACCCAGTTGTTGGTAATGTAAATGATGATGTTCTAACGCATTCAAAATATGGTGATAAACACCGAATTATTGGTATTGTTTCAAAAAAATGGAAATATGGTAATGATGATAAATGGGCTACTACTTTTTCTACATTCTTTGAGTACGCACAAGGTGGAAGATTTTCTTATACTTATGGTGGAGATTTAAATAATGATGGTTCGGGCGTTAATGATTTAATCTATATACCAACTGCAACCGAATTAACTGCAATGAGTTTCTCTGCTGCAGGACAGGCTGCTGCTTTTGAAACATTTATCCAACAAGACGATTACTTAAATGAAAATCGTGGCGGATATGCTGAGCGTTATGGCGCATTATCACCTTGGAGATCTAAATTTGATGTTAAAATAATGCAAGATTTTAAATTTAAAAATAAGCAAAAAGTACAATTTAGTATTGATATTTTAAATGTTGGAAATATGTTAAATTCAAATTGGGGAGTTGTACAACAACCTAGATCGGTTCAACCGTTAGGTGTTAGCGTAACTGGTGGCGTACCAACTTATACTTTTGATGGTACTGTTACTGAAACATTTGCTTACGATACAAGTTTGTTATCGAAATGGCAAATGCAATTTGGTTTGCGTTTTATATTCTAATCGTAAATAAAATTTAACAAATACTTTTTAAGTATTAAATAATTAAACCCCAAAAAGGCAGTTCCTTTTTGGGGTTTTTATTTAATATAATGTCCCGTCCTGAAATAACATTATACCAAAATGATCTAATATCAATTAACCTATATTGAATCATTTAGTATCGTAAAAGTTCCTTCATATTCACCATTAATTGGTACACCAGTACTGTATGAATAAAATACATACGTGCAATTTATTGTTCCTGTACGAGCAGCTACATCTATTGTAATACTTTCTATATTCAAGTGAGCACCACTAAAAGAAGATTCTAAATCATATCCTACATAACCAACAGGCACACCAAACTGCTGTGAATTATACATGTATGTATCATTCCAATTTGAAATATTAAATCCAGCTTCAGTATCATCATCCAATGGATGTGACCCAACAGTTATTTGGTTTGTTACTGCGGTTATTGAAGAAACACTTGCTCCTCCATTATCGAATGATAGCGATGAAAATTGATTTGTATCAGTACTCATAGACACACCATTTGTTGCATCTTCACGCATTATTTTATCGGTAAACATAAACGTATAATCACTATCATAATTTGTTCCACTACCATCAATAATTAAATATAAATTTGGCGTGGCATATTCTCCACCATCAACTTTATATGAATTTGATTTAACTGGGTTTCCACCTTGATCGTCATCATCACTACTACAACTAGCAAATGATAATAAGGTTATTAATAAAGCTGCTTTTAAAATTGTTTTTACTGTTTTCATTGTTTTTTGTTTTTATTATTATAAATTTATTGATAGTATTGCTTTTAAAATGATGTTTACTGTTTTCATGGTTTCTTATTTTTGTTATTGTATTTATATATCATTTTTTTGTTTGTTTTGTTACCTACTAAATGTCTATACAATTAAAGAATTCTATAATTTTAACTTCATTATTAGCTAATGTAACTGTTATGGTTCCCAAAGCTGGAATTTGAGTTACCCAACCACTTTGAGATACAATTTCTATAGTGTAAGTTCCATCAGGTAAACCTGAAAAAATAATATTTCCATTAACATCTGTTGTTGCGGTTCTAATAATAGTATTTGAGCTATCTTTTAAATTAAAAACCCAATTTTGACCAATTCCATCTATAGTACTATCATAAGTTTCACTGCAATCATTATCTAATATATTTAAAATATTTATAACATTATTTTCACAACAACCCTCAATATTATTTGATATTGATTCATCTCCATTTGTAGTCCTTAAATTACCTAAGAGGGAAAAACCTAAAACAGTATTATGTACATTTACTAAATATCCACGAATACTATAACTTCCGCTTGATAAAAACACACCTGTAGTGGTCCAAGTTTGAATACCTGTTCCTGTCCATATATATGTTGAACTAGTACTTAAAACTAAATTATTACTGTTATCAATTAATTCAAAATAGATTTGATCATCTGCTTTAAAAGTAAAGCTAAAATCGATTTGAGTATCTTTTAAAACACAAAATGGACGCTCAAAAATATAAGGAACTTTATCATCATCTGAGTTATTAGCATTGTTGCAAGCAAAGGTGTTTGTAATTCCCAAATCGACTGGCGCAAGTGTTGTTGAACCTGCTTGATTTACCCAATTGTTGGGTGCAAAATCATTATAATTTATAACATAAGCATTTCCGTTAATAGTAGAAACTAATGGATCAGAACAAGTTATTAAAGGCGGGTTATTTAACAATCTCCAAAAAGGATCTATCACTCCGCTTCCAGGCGGAATTACAACGCCGTTAGCATCAATTCCCGTCGATAAATTTAACTCAGATTCTAAAACACAAGTATCTGGAAATTGCTTTTCATCATACCCGCAAGCTTCATCTTTACAAGATACTATGGTGATAAATAATAGTAGCATTAATAGAATTATTTTACTGTTTTTAATTGTTTTCATAGTTTTTTTATTTAAAATTTATTTTATTTAATTATATATCACTTTTAGTATTGTTTTGTTACCTGCTTCCTGTTTAATAATTTATCTTGGCATTACCTGTAATTTTCAGTACCATAGGGGCTTATCTTGAATCATATGTATTATAATCATCGGTAACATAACTGACACTACAATCTTCAAAATGAACAATGGCAGTTATGGTAAACTCAAAAGTTTCATTACAATTTAGAGCAACTGGAAATTTAAAATTCTCTTACAATATCTAAGATATTA
>Ga0256844_10000997_pt1 | contig 10730 bp, 15 predicted proteins | sample MusselsmetaG_FD_189100 | JGI IMG/M metagenome (GOLD analysis project Ga0256844, IMG submission 189100) | Mussel associated microbial communities from hydrothermal vent at the East Pacific Rise, Pacific Ocean - Mussels | ecosystem: Host-associated > Mollusca > Shell > Unclassified ... | reverse complement strand
CTGTTTGAAGAGCAAGATAACCACGCTAAGTTTATTAAGCCTGACCTACGTACTGGTCAAGTCAAGTTTATCACTCGTGAGCTAACTCCCAAGAAGAAGCTGACTTCAGGTTCACCTACTCTTATGGCAGGAGTTGATAGCTTCGTGCTAAGAGGAACTACTGCCAAGATGTACAAGCTTGGTGTTGTTGTGTTCCCCGTTCACGATGCATTCTACATTGGTGCAAATGATGCAGATGCATTGCAGAAGGGATACAAAGAGATGCTTGCTATGGTCTTTGATGCAAACCTATTGAGTAATCTCCTTGCTCAACTGTGTAAGCAGAATGGATACAAGGGTGAGTACTCTTATAAGGATGTTCAGAAAATCTTCGGTGGTAGCCTTACTAAAGAGATGATTATGAAGTCTCGTTTCACTTGTTGGTACTAACCAACAGCCAGAGCCTCGGCTCTGGGTTATCTATACAATATTCGTATTATGAAGCACATAATCGCCGGGCTAGGCTACATTAAATTGTAGTCTTCTTGTTCCCAGCAATTGATTGTGTGCTTCACCGTGCGAATGCACATCCGTAGTATGTAATACTACACGTTCACTCACTAACCCTGGTTAGCAATAGGGGGTTTTACACCCCTTATTTCCAGCGTTAATTCCACCTATTCATTAGCCCTATCGGGCATTGAGTGGTTCACTCAAGAACGATTCAAGTTCTTGTAAAAACAAGTGAACAGAGTGAAAGGATATACATGTCTGATAAAACACCTAAGACTGAACCAACAGTCGAAGAAGTTTATGAGGAAGTGGAAAATCTTGACGAAGGTGGCAACACTAAAGTCGAGAAAGAAGTCCGTGACACTGCAATCAAGTACTGTAAGAACGAGTGGTCGTTCGGAGGTAAGTTTCTAGTGCATGCAGCACTGGTACACTTGAAAGTAATTGACGAAGAGCAGGATATTCCTGAAGACGTCATTGCTGCAGTTAAGGATGCACACCTCAAAGCTAAACTCGTAACCGTTGCTAAGGGCGAGGCGAACAAAGAGAAATTCGCATACTAGCAACACGAACCAAAGTTACGCATGTCGCACAATCATATAGTGGACATAGGTCGTAACAGGTTCTGTATATAGCAATGAGAGTATGGCGATTAGTTCGCAGGCCCCCAAAACTGCGGGTTGTTTTCAACGTACTCTCTTTGGTGTGTACAGCCATAGTAAGGAACCGACATAACAGGTCCAGTAGACGTCTAACTGCTCCCTACAAAAAGACATACCAACGCAGATGCTCCCTGCATTATCAAAGCAACAAACTAACTTGTCTATATTGTACAGGACGTTAACGTACATGCATATCTGGGAGAGCCCAGTCAAGGATATGTAATAAGGATACTGGGCAACAACAAAGACCTGCAGACGTGTAGGCAATGCATTAGAGAAGGCTCATACTTTAGTTGAGCCACGTATATAGATTTGGAACCACGTTAAGGCACGAACGCATTAACTCTACATGGTTCTTAATGTGTATACAGTCCTGAGTCGCTCTCAGGTTGAGAACGGAAGTTAAGAGCTCCCGTAGATACGTAAAACACTAGAAAGCTTTAGTAATGGAGTTGCGGAGCTAACGCAATGATGCAAGTCTCTATTGCCTAACGATACAGGATACGTATACCGCCGAGGCCGTGTGCGTGTACTTGTATCCGAGTACTCATTTAATGAGGACTGATTTTATACTCGTTGTTAACCTTATTTCAATGTCATTATATACTCCGTTCAGTCCTCTTCAAATCAGTATTTAGTCCTGAACCAACAGCTTGTTTTATCTGCTTATAAAACTTGTTGGTTCTGGACTGCATATTGCAGGAAAACTACGACACACCAATAATAAGGATATATTATGGATTTACTAGAAGGATTAGTCAAAGCAGCCGAAGGGCTATCTCAAGCAGCAAGCGGGGCAAACCCATTTGTTAAAAAGTTCGAGGAGTCCGTTCATGGACCAATGATTGACGCACTGTTGGACCAAGGGTTTACAGACGAGCAAGTAACCTCTTTAATCGACGTGGAAAGAACTACCGCAGTCGACTACATTAGCCTAGAGACACGCATGCGTACTAAGTATGCTAAGAAAACAGAAGCCAAAACTCCAAAACCGTAAGGAGACATCATGGCATCAACATCAATGATAATTGTTATGGGCCTATTTATGGGCTTCAATCTAATGGTAATCAAGTATAAACTTGAGAACAACAGAGTTCAAGATGCTATGTTAGACCTTACACTGCTAATTGTATTGGGATGGCTCTTGAGCGATACCATCACCGGATTAGCAATGGGAACTGTAGCAAGTACTGTAATCAGTATGTACCTACTAATATCACCACCAAAGCTCGATTTCATGGAAGATGAGTAGAATACAACAACCTCAAGACATCAAGTCCTAAATGTTGTATTTTTTACCTCAACTCAACCTCAATAATCAAGGAGTATTTTATGAATGTAAAACTCATACCAAATGACGACTTAAAAGAGCTCCTCAGAGAGCACTTTGACGGTCGTGAAGTTCTATACATAATAGCTAAAGAAAACAAGATGGATGTGTTCAAACGAACACAACGCCTTAAAGAATCAAGCAAGCGTAGAGTAAGACCAATTGTATGCACTGTAACAAATCAGGCATATCCAAGCATAAGAGCTGCAGCGGAAGACCTTCAGCTTGATGCTGGAGCCATTAGCAAGGTACTATATGGCAAGCAAGAATCGACCAAGGGTCACAAGTTTTCATTTCAATAAAAGGAACACAATGACTAGAGAAATCATGACAACAGAAAATCCTGCCATTCTGATAGCAACAAAGCTAAACAGATATGACAGAACCAAGATATACAACAGCACTAGATTCAGAGACTTAATCAGAAGCTTAAAGGAACATGGTCAAAACGAACCAGTTAAAGTAGACAAAGATATGCGGATACTTGATGGTGAGACCAGATACATGGCTCTATGTCAGCTTGGGCTACCAGTCAAATACATCATCGAAGAGGTGGAGGGTGATGAAGCAGACATGATTATGCTTGAAGCAGGACTTGCCAAGAAGTGGGATGCTATGGATGCAACCAACTTCTGGGCAGTAAAGGGTAAAATACCGTACATGAAAGTAATGAGCTTGGTTCAGGAAACTGGTATACCAATCTCATTCATTGGACCACTAAGTGCAGTAGCTAATAGCCAACCGATAAACAACAACTCATATGAATACCTAAGAGGTATGCAACAAGACTTTGATTACGATAGAATACTCATGTATTATGCACCAATCAGAGGACTTGTAACTCATAAGTCATTCGGTACAGTAAAGAGACAGATTGTTGCTGCATTCGCATATGCAGTAAACGAGATTGGATTCAAGAAGGCATCTTCATTGTTTGCATCAATTACAAGAAGAGCATCTATCCAAAGCAAGAAAATATCAAGAGATACAATCATATCAAAACTGACGTCTCTTGGTTCAACATATAAATATTCACTTGATTTCCCGTCAAGTCTATCATATAAATAAGGAAAACAAAATGGCAACAAATAAACGAAGAGTTAAAAGAAACAACGAGATATCAACACAGAACGGAACCAAAGTAACCAAATATGGCAACATCGAACAGAAAACAATGGGTGATGTGCGTAATGCATCAAAGTCGCAAGAACAAATGAAGAAAGACTGGGGCTCAAAAAGAACCACAATGAATTCAAAGCTGGCAAAATAATGATTAAATTACTACTAGCCATGTTACTGCTTGTAGGTATGTTAGCCTACGCCAAAGCAGATACTATCTGTATCGTCATAGATGATGATGGTTCTGAGATTTGTACAAACGAAGATGGTACGGAGAGTACCACCATTAGAATCTAAGCCATTCGGTTCATCCAGTATCCAGCAAACTGTGATTTACTCACACCGTCTGGATTATTAGAGTTAACATTTCTATCGGACACACTGTCGTAGTTGCCCTTTAATAAATTTATTGCACCTCCAGCACCTTGCTGATGTGCAAGATAAAGAGTTTTATCATTAACTGGTAAACCAGCTCGTCGTAAAGCTCTTGCATTGTCATCAGTAAACTTCTTGATGACGGCATCTTGACCTTGTGGAGTTCTAGCTTCATCCATGGATATTCCAAGTTTATTGGCATATGACTTCATGGTCTTTGGCATTATTTGCCACTTACCATACGCACCTGAACTCTTGTTCACAGCATTGTAGTCACCATTGGATTCAATCTTTGACATCTTGTCCCAATAGGAACCAGATAGTCCACTATTGTTACCGCCATAGTTTGCACCTTCGGCAGTACCATATGTCTGTGCATACTCTTCAGGCAGCTCAAGTCCATCTCTTGAACGTGACATATCAAGTCCACGCTCAAGCATTTGAGCTCTATTTGATTCAGCAATTTGTTCAGCAAGTTGCTCATCTTGCATGCTCTTTAGAGCAAATTGCTCTTCTATTCCAGACTGATTACCATTTGAAAAAGAAGAGTTGCTTGCAGCCTGTTCAGAGTCTCTACGCTCTTCCCAGCTATTTATATATCGTTGTAAGCTCATAGTTTACTCCTAAAAGTTAGTAATTACTCTATCAGGTACTTTACCACCACTGAATCTATCATTTGTAACTGCTTCACCGTTTGAAGCAAATGGATTTATACCATTTCTGTTTCCAAATAGGTTAAGTGGGTCAACAGTAGCATAACGCTTAGCTGAAGCCTGAACCGGATTCAATGTATGCTTGGCCACTGCAGGAGGAGGAGCACTCTGAACCACACGTTTGTTGGTTCTTGGCTTACTTGTCTTCGTAGTTGTCTTTGGCATATACGGAGTCTTGTCAATCTTGACTGTATTTTTACCAGTCTTTGGATTAACTTTTGCTTTGGATTTTCTTTTACCAATCTTTACATCAGTAACCTCATCTTCAGGAGAGAACCCGTTAGCATCTACCCCAGCAACCTCTTCAAGAGCTTTCTGTGCTTCATCTGCAAGTCTGTCATAATTGCCAAGAGCTTTCTCTTGTTTATATGTATTTATAGTATCGTATTTTGCTTTCTCGAATGCATTCATTCCAGCCATCTTCTTATCATACAATGCCTTGTTAAGATATTTAACTCCAAATCTGTCTTCATAGATTGGGTCAACTACCTCTTCAGGGATAACATTGTTACCGTAATTATCAGCAAGATTTGATGCAGGCATTGCAGCAATCTCTTCAGGACTCATCTCTGTACCTTGTGGAATACCATTTGTTCCTATTGGTGCTTGAGCGTATGGGTCTTGAGCAACATACTCTTCATCAGGTATCTGGTCAAGAGGTGGTTGAATAACTCTACCTTGTGGTCCAACGGTCTGTCTGTTTACTAGGCTAGTAGTATCAACTGGCCCCTGAGTGTCATACGCAGGGTCTTGGAAGCTTTCTTCATCAAGATAGTTGCCCATAACCTTGTTATCTATAGCCTTGTCATACATTGCTACACCTTCATCACCATACATACCGTATAGTTTGGCCTTGGTTCCAATTGTTTCGGGGTCATATGACAATGGCATATCTGGTCCAGCAGCTCTAGGCAGTGGGTCTTGACCTCTACGTACTCTTGAGCGTCCAGCAAGGTCCGTATTGAATGCAGAACCGGCAGCATTTATGTCGTCTTCCCATCTCTTCTCAACTTTAGCCTGAGTACGTGCAAGTTCATTGTTGTATGCAACTTCATCATTGGCATAACCTTCATTGTATGGTTTTGCGGTAGGTCTTCGATTCTTAGAACGCTCAGTATCCTTAAGCTTTTTATATGCTTTTGCTGTTGCTGCATTCCTCTTCTTCTCTATATTCTTTAGACCAGTATTGATTTCATCACCAGCATTCTTATGTGAACCAATTATATTCTTATCGGTTAGTTCTTGCTTGTCTTTCTTACCTTTAAGCATAACCTTACGCTCACTATTACGCTTGTTGGCTGCATTGGCATCTCTCTTTCCCTGAGCAGATGCTTTCTTACCATCGTATTGAATACCTTTTGTCTCTTTCTTTTTGAAAGTTGTCTTAGGCATTTTATCAAGCTTAAGATTTGCTTGCTTAGGAACAAAAGCTGAAGTATTGGCATCAACACTTTTAACTTTCTTCTTTGGAGCAGGTTTAGGCTTAGGCTTAGGTATTGGCTTAACAACTGGCTTAGCATCATTAGTAATGTTGTTATCCTTTTTATATTTACTTACGGCATTATCTGTAATCTTCTTCATAAAATCCTGTGTTCCTTTAGATTTAGCTAAAGAAGAAGTTACTGCTTTCTTTTGACGTCTCTTCTCGTTACGAGATTCAGTACGGTCAAGAACAGCTAAGGCTTTTCTAGCTTCTGTAGCTTTATTGTCATCCCATGACTTTGCCTGAAGCTCTAAATCTTTTCTATGCTTGGCTTTACGCTCTGCAATGCGTTTTTCGTCAGCGGCAGAACCCTTCTTTGGAAGTCCCATAAGTTCACGGTCGCTTACACCATTTACATCATGTCCAAGGAAACCTTTTAATTGCTTACCATATCTAAACAAGTCGTCTCCAGCTTTACCAAAAGCAGACTTGTTTTTGTACTTAGCCCAATATTCCTTTTCAGCTAGTTTTTCTGCTGCTTTTTCCTCATTTATACGCTGTTGTCTTGTCTTTTTTGATGCCATAATATATCCTTAGAATGCATTTTAAACAATTATACTATAATGTTTGTAAATTAAACCAAACCAAAGGAATAAAAAATGATGCCAGGTATAAACAGCATATTTAATATGCTAGACAAAGTAAAAGACGAAGACTTAAGTGAACAAGAGAAATCAATAGTTGATGACTTGCAGACATTTATGGAAGAACTAAACAACACAGATTCAGACGGAACCTCTTCATCAGAAATGATGGACAGAATAATGGAAATTAAAAACAAAGCGGAGGAAGCCGCAAAAAAATATAAGGAGGATTAATGGCAAACATAGGACAAACAACCACATATGGTTCACCAGCAAGCAGAATTAGAGATAGAGAGCGTGCGATACTTCGTCGTGATTATCTTAATGAAATAGAAGGAAGAACAACACTTCATAATCCAATAACAGCATCATTTGTGCAAAACAATAGACAAGCACCTACAATGGGAGACCCATACGGAAGAGCACCTACACTCATAGAAGCATACGAACGAGAGTTTGGCACAGGTGAAAGACTTGAATGGCAAGCTGTACAGCAAGAGCGTGCCTTAGCAGATGAACAAACAAGAGCCATTAGAGATAGAGCCGTACAGGATATGTTGGCTGGACAAGCCAATCAAATTACTGGTGCAACAGGACGCACTGCTGGAATGAATTTTGAACAAATTGAACAGGCTGCTCGTAGAGCAGCAGAACTACATACTGGCGTAAGAGGGCAAACCCTTGAGCCTACGTTCGGAGATATGGAACAAAACGCTCGTAGAGCTGGTATGTTTAATCAAGGTGTCGCAAGACGTGTACCAACTCGTGATGACCAAATGGAGGCAATGTCAAAAATGGATAACATGTGGAAACCACCAGAACCAACGCTTCATGACCTGCTCATTAGAAATCTGCCAAGAGAATCTATAGACATTATATATGAAACAGGTGAAGAGTATGAACTTAACATGGCTCAATCACTTGGGTTCATCATAGATATGTACAGACAATTCACTAAACGTGGTGAGAATAAAGTCCTATCAGGTATCAACCTGGAACTATCAAAATTAAAGGAGGAGTCAAATGGACGTAAACCAGATGCTGAAGAGCATCAACAAAGAGATGAAGCAACTGGAGCAGGACAAGAAAGATTCCCTCCTTTCTGAAATTAGAAAAGACAACTTAAAAGCCATAGAACAAATATGGACACTTCGCAAGAAGGAAAAGAAAGCTCTTCAAGATTTTGCCGATAAGATACGTGGGTATAGACCTGCTCATAAAATTCAAAGTGATGTAATTTACTTCGCCCTGAGCCAACCTCTTACCCATAGAATAATTGGAAACATAGGCAAAGACTCTGCTGTAGATGTAGACAGATATATCGACAAATCTCAGTATTGGGAAAAGAAATCAGTAACACTGAAAGTCTTTGACCCGACTGGTCTACTATCTAAAAAAGCAGAACAGAAAATAGTATATGCACAGAATGAAGAGATGCGTTCTGTGATATTCAGCATTGATAAAGACATATATATAGCAACACGCTCATCTTTCGAAAATTATCTTAACCTGCTAGAAGGTAAACCAATCAAAGAACAGGAAGAAAAGATGACAACAATAGAGATGATGCAACAAATAGTAGAAGGATTCTAATGAACGAAGTAATAGATGCACTACTCATCCAGGTTCAAGTAAAGCTGGAAGAAAATATACCAATTCAAGCAAGAGAAGTCCTTGAGACTATCGAACTTGAGCTGATTGACATGTCACACAAGACATGGACAATCGAGGACCTAGAGGAGCTCAACAGTAAAACTGACTCAATGAGCAAACAACTACAAAAACTAAAGGAAACAGAAAATGTTTAACGGAAAAAAAATTGAAGAAATCATGGAAGTTGTCTATGAGTCTCAAGCAGAAATTAGAGAAACAAATAGAAGACTTGCTTCAAGCAATGTCAAAAGACTTGAAGACATGGTTGACAACAAAAGAGAGTTCGCAAATATTCATACAAGACTTGATGTTGTGACCCAACAACAAGAGTTCATGGTTAATGCACTCGCTGCACTTATCAATGGACAAGAGCAACTACTCAAGAACCAAGCTAAGTACATTCCACTTCAGAGAAAAAAGCGTAAGAAGTCATTGACAAATGCAACTGGCTGGACAACAGTAAAAGCTGCAGAAAAAGCACAGTTCCTGGAAATGTTTAACAGAGGTCTCTCTGTAACAGACATTGCGAACCAAACAGGTAGAAGTACTGGTACAGTATCAAACCACCTAAGAGCAATGGGAGCAGACAATGAAACAACAAACACTAAAAGCGAATAATGGTGGTGACGGAACCGTAAAGGTGGAGGTTACTAGCAAGGGTAAAATTGCACTTGATAAGCGTGGATTCGTAACTGTATCTGGTCATCCAATGCATGTACAGTGTATGAACTATGAGCACATTCAAAAGTATTACATTATCCCAGAGCATATGGAGCCTTAAGCGAGTCGTTGGTTCTTCGGAACCAAGCTCTGGCTGAAGAAGCTTCCCGCTGGGATAAAAATACTTACTGCTGAAGACATTGTACATCAAGCAGTTTAAAAACCGACACAATGACAACATGGCCTGGATTAGTCGAGGCGTGTATGTGTACCGTTCGTCTAGTGGTTAGGACGCTCCCTGTTTAAGGGAGAAACTTCGGTTCAAATCCGAAACAGTAGCAAGTCTAAAACAGAGAATCATGCAGACACGAAAAACCCACACTCTCTACAATTCACTCGTAGGCAACTCGCAAACGACCGTGACATTGTGGTTCCCATAAGTTCAGCTGGTAGACTCCTGGCTTTCAACGCCGGGGTGCACGGGTTCGAGTCCCGTTGGGATTTCCAACCGTAAAACCGTAGAGTCGCATGCACGTTAACCCACTACTCTATAGAGAACTGTTTCCTGAGATGTCCAGTAGGCCGCTTTAAGGTCGAAAGAAATCTTATTGAGGACAACAATTCATAACCCGAGATGGTTCCTACGTCACAGGACCGCCAAGGAATGACAGAACTATCAATGGATGGCTGTGTCGCTCGTTGGTCGCAGAGCTATAAAAATAAACCGACTTGGTGTTCCCTCCAAAAAGTATTAACCCTTTTACAAGGGGATTAACGCTATTGAAATCAGGGGTAATCTAAACGTAACCTTTGCAGATGAAAATCCCACAGGTTGCCTGGAGAAGGGAATCTGTCCCGTACTCAACATCCAGCTAAACACGAGTATAAACCTATGGCGGTAGAGCTTTTTTCATGCGTTTGCAACCCTTAAGCGTAAAAACATGATGACTTTGGTGGTAGGAAAGAAACCACTAGAATTTACTGACACGAGTCACTTACGCAGACTATATGTTTCGTAGACATTCCCTTGTTGGTTGTTAATTTAAAATACTAACCGTAAGTAACTCTTGTGAGCAAATAAAATAAAAGGAACAGATATGGCAAAGAAAGAATGGAAACCTGGTCAGAACCAGAGGGGTATCAAGATAGGCGACATAGTAGAAATCACTGCTATATCTACAACAGACAGTTGGCATGAGCATAGACATTCCATACTGTTCCAGAAAGCAGTAGTTGTCAGTGTTGGTCAAGCAGAACCAAGTGGGGGATTTACATATGTAAATTGGTACTCAGCAACAGTACGGTTCATAGACCAAACAAAGAGTATGAAGCAGAACCACATTACTACTAAACCTACATTTGTTAGAGTACAAATGAGAAAGGCCAAAGAAAATCAGGCATCTCCTCTATCATTACAATTCACATACGATAGACTCATCAATAGAAATATTGACCTTAACAAAATCAACGAAGAGATAAACAACACTGGGGTTATCGAACAAGTAGAGCTACCAGAATCTAATGATAAACAAACCTGGTTCAAGTTGTGGCAAGAAGGACGCCCAGTCTACTACATGAACAAAGCTAACGCTTCTCCAAGATGGAGAAAGTCTGTAACAAACTTCCCATTCAGAGGACCAGACAATAAGCTCATAGAAT
>Ga0256844_10000996_pt1 | contig 10736 bp, 12 predicted proteins | sample MusselsmetaG_FD_189100 | JGI IMG/M metagenome (GOLD analysis project Ga0256844, IMG submission 189100) | Mussel associated microbial communities from hydrothermal vent at the East Pacific Rise, Pacific Ocean - Mussels | ecosystem: Host-associated > Mollusca > Shell > Unclassified ... | reverse complement strand
AAATAATTAGTGCTTCAATTAATGAAACCGTTAAAGTTAATATTACAACAGAAGAAACTTCACTAAAAAAATCACCCATTCTACCATCGATAAAATAGAAGGTAGAGAAGGCTACAAGTGTTGTTAAAATGGCTGAAATTACTGGTGGTAATACTTCCATTGTTCCGTCAATAGCAGCTCTAATGGGAGATTTTCCTTGTTCGTAATGATGAAAAATATTTTCACCAATTACAATACCATCATCTACCAAAATACCAATAACGATAATCATTCCAAAGAGCGATAATACATTAATAGTGATACCCAGTTGCGCAGCAAAAATAAACATTCCAAAAAAGGAAATGGGAATTCCAAAGGCAACCCAAAATGCCAAACGAGCATTTAAAAATAAAGCTAAGAAAAACAAAACTAATAAAACACCCATTAGTGCATTTTTTATAAGCAATTCGGTACGCTGTGTTAGTGTTGTTGAACTGTCGCTAGAAATGTCTAAGTGTACATTATCATGTTGTTGGTTAAATTTATCGATATAATCTCTCACTTTTTCAGCCGAGGAAATTAAATCTTCACTATTGGTATTATTTACTGTAATTTGAATGGCATTTTTACCACTATAAAAAATACGATCTGGCGTTTCTGACCAAGCATCTTTAACCGATGCAACATCTTTTAACCGAATAATATTTCCATTAGGCTCAGCTCTTACAGGAATATTCAATAATTCATCACCATAATAAGAACGGCTATTTGCTCGTATTAAATAATCTTCTTCGTTGGTTTTTATATTTCCACCAGTAATTAAAATATTGGATTGGCTTACGGCATTTGCAATGTCTTGAAAAGATAAATTAAAGGCTCTCAAATCGTTTTCACGAACAGAAATTGCAATTTCTTCAGCAGGAAAACCAGATAAATTAACTTGTGAAATTCCTTTAATATTCCTGATGTCGTTTTCAATATTTCTAGCATATTGTTTTAATGTTTTTAACGGAATATTTTCACCGCTCAATGAAAACCGAATAGTTGGTCTCATAGTTTCAACCTTGGCAATTATAGCAGGTTCCATACCGCTAGGAAAAGAAGGGACACGATCAACGGCATTTTTAACATCTGCCAATACCACATCTATATTTTTTCCCCTTTCGGTTTCGATATTAATGGTTGCAGCATTTTCTCTAGAAACCGAAGTGATTCGGTCAATACCAACCGTTCCTTTTAAGTTATCTTCAATTTTAAGTACAATACCTTCTTCCATTTCGGCAGGAGAAGCACCAGGATAAAATAGGTTTATTTGTATTAATTTTGAATCCGTTAACGGAAAAAATGAAGATAGCATTGATTTTGCACCAAGAATTCCAAATATTACAAAGGCAAATATGATAATATTTACTGCAACAGGAAATTTTATAAAGTAGCTTATTATTTTTTTCATTTGTTTGGGTTGTTATGCAGTATATTAGTTGCTTTCTTTGGTCTCTTCGTCTTTTTCATCAGTTGACTGATAAATTTTCACTGCCATTCCTTGATATGCTCCAGGAACTGTTTTTGACAATAATTTTGTGCCGTTTTTAATCCCTTTTACAATTATTTTTTCAGCTGAAAAATAAACAGGCTGAATATCGATTAAATTTAGAAGGGTATCATTTTTTACCGTAAAAATTTGCTTGTCGTTTACCAATAATTTTCTCGATATTTCGATAGCATTCGGAATAGATTTTGCTTTTAAATCGGCTTCTAAAAACATACCTTCTTTTAAATCTTTGTGCGCCACTTGTATGTACGCTTTTATGGTTTGTGATTTGCTGTCTACTTGTCCGTTAATTCGAATTACTTTACCTGTGTATTCTTTGGTTCGTTCGGTATTATGTAATTGTACAGTACTTCCTTTTTTGAGTAAATCTGCAAAGGTAGCATTGATAGAAACTTCCATTTCATAAACACTTGTATTGATAAACTCTCCTAATTTTTGACCAGCTCTCACTAAGGTTCCTGGTGTAACTAAGGCTTCGGTAACGATACCACTATAAGGAGCAAACAGGCTATATTTACGTAATTTTACTTCTAAATTTTTAATATTGTAATAGGCTGTATTAATTCCTCTACCAGAGATAAAATATTTTTCCTTATCGGAATTAATATTTGGTAATTGAGGCGTAGTTTTATTTACATCCAAACTTTTAAGGTAATTATCCCATTTTTGAAACTCGTTTGGATAATCCAATCTAATATCGGGCATTACAGAGATAATACTATTGTTAAAATTACTTTTTTGCGATTGCATATTGGCAAAAAATTCATCACTATTTATACGGATGATACGTTCGCCTTTTCTGTAGGTTGTACCAGATTTAAATTCTTTTGTAGCTGTTTTTAACACACCTTGCACTTCGGCAAATAATTGCATTTTATGCTTGGCATTTAAGTTTCCACTTGCTGTAATTATAATGGGAACATCTTTGTTTACTGCGTTGGATGTAAAAACTGTTTTTACTATTTTTTTAAAAGTAGGCTTTGGTTTCTTTTTGTTTGCAATAAATTTTTTCGAAATTAAAACTGCTCCAGCTAAAAAGGCTAAACCGAGTAATATGCTTAGTATTTTTCTCATAATGATATAAAATTTGCTTGTATTTTTTGTAGTATGGTAATGATTTGTTTTTTTTCTTCTGTGCTAATGTTGTTTTCTACGGCATCCATCATTTTTTTTATAATAGGTCTTGTTTTCTGAAATGTTTCTTTTCCCAATGGGGTTAAAAAAACTTTATTGATGCGTTTATCACACTCACATTGATTTCTAGTGATGTAATTTTTCTTTTCCATTTTTGCCAATAAACGCGTTAATGATGATTTGTTTCTAAGTGTTAAAAAGGCTAATTCATTCTGATTTAAGCCATCTTTGTCATGTAATTTCTTTAGAACAATCATTTGTTCCTTGGTTAAATCTAGCCCGTTGGAACTTAAAAATTCTTGTAAATGATAATCCAATATTTTTGCAGTTTTGCCCAGTTGTGGCGCAATGCAGTTTTCATAATCTATTTTCTCTACGTTGGATTTCATACAGCAAAAGTACATGAATAAAACCAGAACGTTGCATATGCAACTAATTAATATTTTGTTAAAATTTCTTTATGTAATTTTGTCTTTCTTAATTGATAGTTATTAAATTGTAATAAATGAAAAAAGATATAAAAATTCCTGTTGTAGAAAATGTGTATTTAGCCGTTGTACATGAGTATAATAAAGCGTTTAAAACAGACGATTGGAATGTGTTTTTGATAAACGATAAAGATATTGCCTTAGAAATGGTGTTGATAATATCAAAAGGATATGATGAAAAAAGAGAAACGGCACAAATGCGACATAAGGTAGCATTGTTACCTGCTCAATCTGCGGTTAAAATTGAGTTTATGATTGATGAGGTTTTGGTTTTGAACAACGAATTTAAAATTACTTTTTTTGCAGATAATAAGTTATACGATAAATCCTTCTTAATTAAAAAAAATACCATAAAAAAAAGTGCTTTAAGAATGATTAAAGCACTTCATAAAAGAGGAATAATCATAAAATAGATTATTCATCAATTCAAATAATTAATTCAGAATGTGGTTAGTTCGTTAAAAGAAATACATTTTTCTTCGAGATAACCAACTAGGTATTTGTCAGCTTGTGTTACGCTAATATGCTGTTCTATTTTTATTAATTTTGAATAAAGTGCTTCTGTTTTGATTACTTGTTCTGTGTTGGCAAGTTCGGTTTTTACAGTAAAACGGTCTTTAAAATTATTTTTTGTACTTGGTTCAAAACGGTTGTTTGTCCAATGTGATGTGCCATCTCCCAATTTTATTTTTAGCATAGCATTGGTGTATTTCCCTTTATTTAAGTTAGACTGAATACGATTATAAATAATTTGAGGAATAGTTGAATCATTTCCAAAAACATTTTTAATAATGTCCTTTTCTTTAGGTGTAATAGACTTAACTCTTGCGTTTAGTTTGTTTGTAGGGAATTGGGGTATTACTCTTAGCATTGGCATCATAATGATAGTATTTATTATTATGATGCAAAATTATAGTAAGTACAAAGTTATTTTGTAAGGGTAATCCCTATAAAACAATGGGGAGATTTCCCCTTTTTTAAATATATAGGTTCTTAATCTATTAAATTAAAGAATGTCACAACTTTCCCATCACATTTTAGTGTGGTAGGCTTAAATCACTATACTTTGGGTATATTTTTATTTAAGTCTAACTAGAAATTCTTCTAAAGAGTCAGCTCCTTTATCTTCCAGAAAACCGTTTAAGTATTTTTGGGCAATATGGATATCGCATTTATCTTCAAGATTGGATAATGTTTTATTTAGTTTATTCATTTCAAAGATGCTCTGTGGAGATTTAGCACGTTGCATTTCAATAAGAATATTTCTATTTTTAATCATTCTTAAATTTTGCTCACTTATTTGTAAGTCACTTGGAAGGTTCGTTACAGATCTATTTAGTTCAGCAAAATTATTGAATGAATTTGGGAATTCATTTTTAGGGGATTTCATTTCAATAATTTTTATATGTTACCAAATTTACATAAAATAAATAAATAAAAATGAAAATGTTGATAAAAAGTAAAAACTACACTTTTAAAGTATTCCAAATCACTTCGTTAGGCATCTCTGAATTAAGAGTTATTAACTCTTTTTTTACAGGATGAATAAATTCGATTTTAAAAGCATGCAAATGAATTCCTCCATTTTTATTGCTTCTATCGGCGCCATATTTTAAATCGCCTTTAATAGAACAGCCAATTGCAGAGAGTTGTGCTCTTATTTGATGGTGTCTTCCTGTTTCTAAATCGATTTCTAAGGCATAGTAATTATCAAGTTCTTTAATAATTTTATAATGTAGTATTGCTTTTTTAGTATCAGGTGTTTCTCTATTAAAAATAATGGCTTTATTATTTTTTGGGTTTTTTCGTAAATAATTAATTAAAGTGCCTTGATTTTCTTTTGGTTTGTTTTTTACAATGGCTATATAGGTTTTTTTAATTTCTTTATCTCGCAGCATTTTATTTAAACGTGTAAGCGCTTTGGATGTTCTTGCAAAAATAATAATTCCGCTAGTTGGTCTGTCTAATCTATGAACAACACCAAGATATACATTTCCGGTTTTATGGTATTTGGTGGCAATATATTCTTTAACGACCTCACTTAATGGCTTGTCTTTGGTTTTATCTCCTTGTACAATATCACCAACACGCTTATTAACAATAATAAGGTGATTATCTTCGTAGATAACTTGTAGATTATTTTTAGTGGATACTATTCGCATTGCTAAACTAGGTTATAAAACAGTAATACCTTCTTTATTTGGTTTGTTTTTGCAAATCGACATTAACATTACCAATAAATTTTAAAATATCCTCTTTTCCATTTTTATCAACGGCCGATGAAATAAAATAAGTAGGCATTGTTTCCCAATACTGTAACATTTGTTTGATGTAATTGTCAATATTTTTGGGTAATTGTGATTGGTTTAATTTATCAGATTTTGTAAAAATAATACAAAAAGGCACGCCATTTTCACCAAGATATTGCATAAATTCTAAGTCAATTTGTTGTGCTTCGTGTCGGCTATCTATCAATACAAAAGTACAAACTAACTGTTGTCTTTGTTGAAAATAGTTATATATAAGTCCTTGAAAATCATTACGTATTTTCTTGGATACTTTGGCATATCCGTATCCAGGTAAATCAACAAGAAACCATTCTTTATTAATGATAAAATGATTAATTAGTTGTGTTTTTCCTGGTTTGTTTGATGTTTTTGCTAAACCTTTATGATTGGTTAGCATATTTATCAATGATGATTTTCCAACATTTGAACGTCCAATAAAGGCGTATTCTAGCAGTTGATCAGATGGGCATTTGCTAACATCTGTGTTACTAGTAACAAAAGAAGCTGTTTTAATTTTCATCAATAAAATGTTGTGTAAATGGGAAGGTTTACTATTATTTAAAATCTTGCTTAACAAGCCATTTGTCAATAATTTTATTAAAAGCATCTGGATGTTCCATCATTGGAGTGTGTCCGCATTTATCGATCCAAAATAATTCAGAATTTGGTAACAATTCATTAAATTCATCAGCTACATTTGGTGGTGTTACAATATCGTTTTTACCCCAAATAAGGCAAATAGGCATCTTTAAATCTGGTAAATCTTTTGCCATATTATGTCTAATAGCACTTTTTGCCAATGCTAAAATTCTAATTAGTTTACTTCTATCGTTTATAGTAGCAAAACTTTCATCAATTATTTCTTTAGTGGCAATATCATCATCATAAAAGACATCTTGTATTTTTTTGGTAACATATTCGTAATCACCACGTCTAGGGAAACTTCCTCCCATTGCGTTTTCGTATAATCCAGAGCTTCCTGTTAAAATCATTCCGCGTAAATTTTCAGGGAACATTTTAGCAAAATATAATGAGATATGACCTCCAAGAGAATTTCCCATTAAGATATATTGATCTAGTTCTTTATATTCAACAAATTTCTTTACAAACTTTGCTAAATTCTTTACATTAGTTTTTATTAATGGTAAATCATATATTGGTAATGCAGGCATTAATACGCGATAACCTTTTGGTGGGAAAAACTCCAAAACACCTTCAAAATTACTTAAATTCCCCATTAATCCGTGTAAAATAACGATTGGTATTCCTTCTCCAACTTCTAAATATTGAAACCCACCGTCTTTCTTCAATTCTGTATTCATTAATTATTGTGTTTAAATCAAGTTACAAAGATACTTATTTTGCTCCAAAATACAATTTTTATTTTAATTAGATAAAATTGATTATTTTCTAATTTTCACTCCACTTTCAAGATATTAAAAATCAATAAGATAAGTATTGTTAATAACTTTATCTAGAGTAAAAAGGAGAAAAGTGGTAAAAAGTAGTAAATATATGTATATTTGTACTTCAAATCTTATTAAGAATATAGAAAAAGTGATAAATATTGTTGGAACATATGAGTGTAAAGCTGATGTAAAAGGGAGATTAATGCTTCCTTCTGCAATCAAAAAGCAGTTGCAGTCCGTTTTAAATGAAGGTTTTGTTTTAAAGCGTTCGGTGTTTCAGCCTTGTTTAGAATTGTACCCTATGAGTGAGTGGAATGAAGTAATGAAAGGGGTGAATAAGCTAAATCGTTTCAAGAAAAAAAATAATGATTTTATAAGAAGATTTACAGCAGGTGTTAAACTTGTAGATTTAGATGTGACAGGAAGATTGTTAATCCCAAAGGATTTATATAAGTTTTCGGGAATCTCAAAAGAAGTTGTAATTGCTTCGGCAGTGAACATTATCGAAATTTGGGATAAAGAGAAATATGAACGAGCGATTGATGATGCAACAGGTGATTTTGCAGATTTAGCAGAAGAAGTAATGGGAAATCAAGATGCAGATGAGTTATCATAGCGCAGTTTTATTGAAAGAGAGTGTTGATGGTTTGGATATAAAGCCAGATGGAGTTTATGTTGATGTAACTTTTGGTGGTGGAGGACATTCTAGAGAAATCTTAAAAAGGCTTGGTAAAGAGGGCAGATTATTTGCTTTTGACCAAGATAAAGATGCGTTAAAAAACACCATTGATGATGAGCGGTTTGTGTTGATTAATGAAAATTTTAGATTTATAAAAAGATTTTTACGGCTTAATGGTTTTAAAAAAGTAGATGGAATATTAGCAGATTTAGGTGTTTCATCTCATCAGTTTGATGTTGCAGAAAGAGGTTTTTCTACACGTTTTGATGCAGATTTGGATATGAGAATGAATCAAGATGATGCAAAATCGGCTTTTGATATTATTAATTATTACGATGAGGTTGATTTAGCAAAAATACTGTTTGAGTATGGCGAGTTAAGAGGATCTAGAGGTATTGCAGCAAAAATTGTAGAGGCAAGAGAGGAAAAGAAGATAAAGACAAGTTTTCAGTTAAAAGAAGTGTTGCAGCAGTTTTTACCAAAAGCGAAAGAGCATAAAATATTAGCGCAAATTTTTCAAGCAGTTCGGATTGAGGTGAATGAAGAATTAGATGCGCTAAAAGAATTTTTAATGCAAACTGTTGGTTTGTTAGATGAAGGCGGAAAGTTGAGTGTGATTTCTTATCATTCTCTAGAAGATAGATTGGTGAAAAGGTTAATCCAAAAAGGAATGTTTGAAGGTGAACCTGAAAGAGATTTTTATGGAAATTTCACAGTTCCGTTTAAAAAAGATGGAAAATTGATTGTTCCAACAAGTGATCAGATAAAAGAAAATAATAGAGCAAGAAGTGCAAAGTTGCGAGTAGCGTTTAGAATATAAATAATAATGAGTGTAAAGCAAAAAACATACAATATAATTAAGGGTAAATTCTTGATAGATGAAGATGCTTTAAAAAATTGGATGTTCATTGTTTTTTTAACATTCTTAGCTTTAATAATGATTTCTAGTTCACATAGTGTGGATAGAAAAGTTCAAGAAATTGCAAAACTTACGTATCGCCAAAAAGAATTGAGAGCAATTCATATTGCAACAAGATCTAGTTTGATGAAGTTAAAAATGGAAACGAATATCATTAAATCCTTAGAAGGTAAAGGATTGTTTGTGTCAACTGTTCCACCAGTAAAAATAAAAATTAAGAATTGATTTAGAAAAAATAATTTAGAAATTGACTGAAAAGAAAAACATATTACAAAAATTATATCCAATAGCAATTTTATTGCTATTGTTTGCATTTGTTGTGATATATAAATTATTGTCAATTCAGATGATAGATGGTGACTTGTATGAAAAAGATGCATTCGCAAGAACAGTTAAAAAGCACAACATTCCTGCAAATAGAGGTAATGTATATTCCGCAGACGGAAGTTTGTTGGCTACATCGGTTTCTAGATTTGATATTCGTATGGATTTAGTAACTATTTCCGATGAGAATTTTAATAAGCATGTTAAGGATTTGTCTAAATCATTATCGAGAATGTTTCCTAAATCAGCTTATGAATTTGAGTTGAAATTAAAGAAAGCTAGAAAAAATAAAAATCAATACTTATTAATTGCTCGAAATTTAAGTTATGAGGATTATTTAAAAGTGAAGCGTTTTCCGCTATTTAAGCTAGGGCAATTTAGAGGTGGTTTTATTAAGGAGCAAAAAACAGTAAGAGAACGACCAATAGGAAGAATAGCAGAACGGACTATTGGTTGGGATGAAAAGCGAATTGGTGCAGATGGCAAAGAATTTTCTGCTCACGTAGGTTTAGAAGGAAATTTTAGTTCTTATTTAAGAGGTAAAGATGGAGAGCAAGTAAAACAGAAAATCGCCAATGGGCAATGGAAGCCTATTTTTAATTCGCAAGAAATTGAGCCAATTGATGGGCAAGATATCATTACAACTCTAGATACAAATATTCAGGATATTGCTCATCATGCATTATTGGAGCAGTTAGAAAAGTATAAAGCACATCATGGATCTGTGGTTGTTATGGAAACTAAAACAGGAGAGATTAAAGCAATTTCTAATTTGGGTGTTACCAAAAACGGAAAATACTACGAAGCATTAAATTATGCTATTGGTGAAAAACACGAGCCAGGTTCTACTTTTAAATTAATGAGTATGGTTGTGGCGCTAGAAGACAAAGTGATAGATAGCGGAACGGTAATAGATACACAAAATGGAAAATGGAAAGTTGGTAAACGTATTGTTAGAGATAGTCATTATGGTGATGGAGAAATGTCTGCGGCAAAGGTTTTAGAGAAATCTTCTAATGTAGGAATTGCAAAAATTATCCAAAATAATTATAAAAAAAATCCACAAAAATTTATTGATGGGTTGCATAAATTAGAAGTAGGCTATAAATTAAATTTACCTATTAAAGGTGAAGGCGAACCTTATATACCAACACCAAAAGTTAAAAAAAGATGGTACGGAACAACACTGGCTTGGATGAGTTTTGGATACGGAGTTGAGATGACACCTTTACAGACATTGACTTTTTATAATGCTATTGCAAACAATGGTAAAATGGTAAAACCATTGTTTGTAAAACAGATAAAGAAGCAAAATGAAGTAATAAAGACGTTTAAAACTGAAGTGATTAATGAGAAAATTTGCTCACAAAGTACGATAGATAAAGTAAATATAATGTTGCGAAATGTTGTAAAGCGAGGAACCGCTAAAAACATTTATAATAAAAATTACTTTTTGGCAGGTAAAACAGGGACTTGTCAAACAAATTATGCTAAAGGGCAAGAAGTACAATACATTGCCTCTTTTGCAGGTTTTTTTCCTGCAGATGATCCTAAGTATTCTTGTATTGTGGTAATTCATAAACCCGATAAGTCCATTGGGATTTATGGTAATGTAGTTGCGGCACCAGTTTTTCAAAAAATAGCTCAAAAATTATATACAAGCACACCTATTGTTGATGAGTTTAAAACCTTAAGAACTCAGTATGAGAAGATGGATGATAATTATGAAAGTTATCTAGTAAAATCTCAAAAGGAATATAAAAATATTCCAAATGTTAAAGGAATGGTTGGTATGGATGCAATTTCGTTATTAGAAAATTTAGGACTTAAAGTGAATTTTAAAGGAAGCGGAAAAGTAAAAAGCCAGTCTTTAAAAGCAGGTAACAAGATTACCAAAAACAGTATAATTGAACTAGAATTAAGCTAAAAAAGAATAGTATAAAGAGATGAAAACGTTTAAAAAC
>Ga0256844_10000995_pt1 | contig 10736 bp, 9 predicted proteins | sample MusselsmetaG_FD_189100 | JGI IMG/M metagenome (GOLD analysis project Ga0256844, IMG submission 189100) | Mussel associated microbial communities from hydrothermal vent at the East Pacific Rise, Pacific Ocean - Mussels | ecosystem: Host-associated > Mollusca > Shell > Unclassified ... | reverse complement strand
GCACTATGGCTCAACAAGAGATTGACTATATCGAAGAGCGAGAAGGGAAAATATTTGCCTATGAATTTAAGTGGAACCCCAGAGTAAAGGTGAAATTTCCAAAATCATTTGTAAATGCCTATCCCGAGTCCGAAACAAAAGTGATTAATCAGAATAATTACGAAGAATTTGTAATGGCGAAATAGAACACCCAATTATTTAAAACAAAAATAGCAAGCCGTTAAGCTTGCTATTTAATGTGGTACCACCTGGATTTGAACCAGGGACACATGGATTTTCAGTCCATTGCTCTACCAACTGAGCTATGGTACCCTGTAAAGCGGCTGCAAAGATATATATTATTTCTTTTCCACAAAATATTTTTTAAAATTATTTCAGTACTAATTAAAAATAGGCCTTAAGCCCTCGCAAAATAGCCCTATATTTGCGCCGCAATTCAATATATATATGAGACTTATACTCGATTTCGGGAATACTTTTCAAAAGTGTGCGATTTTTAATGACGAGAAAATCATTGCTTTTGAGCGTTTTGAAAATATCAAGCTTAGTAATCTTGAGGAGTTCTCAAAAAGTTACGACATTACGTCTGCCATTTTATCATCGGTAATAAATACTAATCCACAAATAATAGATTGGTTAAAAAAGTCTTTCCTATTTATTGAGCTCAGTCACTCCACCCCTATTCCGATCAAAAATAAATATGCAAGCCCAGAAACTCTTGGTAAAGATCGACTTTCTGCCGCCGTTGGAGCGGCTGCAATTTTTCCAAAGAAAAATGTTCTTTCCATAGACACAGGAACGGCAATTAAGTTTGATTTAGTCAATAATAAGGGAGAATATTTAGGAGGAAGCATCGCGCCTGGTCTATATTTACGATTTAAAGCCCTACATACTTTTACAGATAAACTTCCGTTAGTTCCCTATAATAATGAACACCTTCTTATTGGCAACGACACACAATCATCTATTCTTTCGGGAGTTATGAACGGAGCAATCGCAGAAGTAAATGGTATGATTAAAGACTTTGAAAATCAATTTGAAGACCTAAAAATCATCATTACAGGAGGTGAAAGTATTTATTTTGTAAAAAGCATAAAAAGTAACATCTTTGCCGACTCAAATTTGGTCATCAAAGGGTTAAATGAAATTCTTAAATTTAATGAAGAAAAATAATTTTATAATAAGTTTCGCAAGCTTTGTTCTAATCACATTAATGACAATTAATGCGCATGCACAAGTTCGAATCGACTCACCCTATTCCCGATATGGAATTGGCGACCTGAAATTGGCAAATAATGCAAAAACGGAGGCGCTTGGCGGCCTATCGTTTAGTTTAAACGATAGGGCACGTATAAACACCAACAACCCCGCTTCCTATGCCGCTATCGACTCCAGTAGTTTTGTATTTGACGCAGGATTTTCAGGATTACTACTCGAAACAAAATCGCTAAGCGGAAGTAACGAAAGCACTTATTTTAATCTTACACATTTAAAAGTTGCCATGCCAATCACACGTTGGTTACGAGCAAGTGTTGGTCTAATGCCTTATAGCACTGTTGGATATGATGTTAGCGGAACCGCTCAATACGATTCTATCGGAACAGTAGAAAGCCGTTATCATGGAACAGGCGGATTAAATCGTGTTTACCTAGGAACAGGAATAAAAATTATACGAAACCTATATATTGGCGCTAATGCATCATATATTTTCGGCTCTGCAAAATACAATCGCGAAACAATTATGCCTGATATCCAACATGCATTTAAATATAGAGCTACCAACGAAGTAGTTGTAGGAAGCATGTATTTTGATTATGGACTTCAGTATAGAATACGGATATCGAGTAAAGAAAAAGATAAATTGAAAAGGAGAGACCCTAAACATATGCAATTGGGTTTTGTTTACTCAAATCAACAAAAATTACGTACCACATTAAATCAAAGTGGAATCACATTTACATCAGGTGGCGATGGTTTCGAATTTATTAAGGATACCATTTATCTTAAAAATGGCGCTGTAGATCATACTGTTATTCCTACTATGATAGGCGGTGGACTTTCATTTTATGGTGGAGACAAATGGATGTTTGGATTTGATATTCGAATGCAGAATTGGGCGAAATTTGAAGCCTTTGGATACAGCGATTCTCTTAGTAGTAGCGCGAGTTATCACTTCGGAGGTTCCTATAAAATTAAAGGGATTGAATACCGTGTTGGGGCTCGTTATTTCGACTCCTATTTGGAGTTAAAAAATCATAAGATAAATGACTATGGCATAAGTTTTGGTGTAGGATTCCCGTTGCGTCAAAATAGCCTTACTGTTTCGCATGTTGATCTGGGCTTCGAATTTGGAAGAAAAGGAACAACCGCTGATGGTCTTGTTGAACAAAACTATTTTAAGATAAACCTTGGAATCTCAATACGCAACACTTGGTTCCAAAGAGCAAAATATAATTAATAACCAATATTATAATGATGAAAAGTGTGAAAGCGATGAACAAAGTACAATTACTAATACTTATTTTAGGAATGTTTTTAGCATTTGGTAGTTTTAATACCAATGCCTCAAATAATAATTCTCAAAATGAATTTACAAACCCCATTCAACCAGATGGTGGTTCAAAATATGGACCTGATAGTGTTACAACTGTTAAGAATTTAAGTCTTTACCGTGAATATTACAAACAATGGAAAGTCTCTAAATATAAAGATGATGCTATTGCAGAATCTATAGTTGAGCCATGGACTTACTGCTTTTATAACGCTCCTTTGGTAAGTAAAAATATGTATTCGCATGGTATTCGTATCGTTAAGTGGGAAATAACAAGAGCAAAAAAAGCAGGCGACACTACACTTGCTGATGCCCTAGTTGACACCTTGGTTGGAATCTATTCGCAGCAAATGCGTGTTTATCCAAACGACCCAAAACGTCCTAATGGATATCTTATTGGAAAACAGGCGCAGCTAATAGCTAAATATCGTAAAAGTGATGTAAAAGCATATTATCATTTATTTGACACCTCTGTTACAATTATGAATTTAAAATCGGAGCCTAGTGTTTTGAAACAATACTTTTGGGCAACTGAAATGTATGTAAGCAAAAAATATGCTCCACGTGATTTGGTTTTTGATAATTATATTAAAGTAATGGAAATTGTAGAATATAATTACGATAACATTGATACTATTAACGAAACAAATGCCAAGAAGCTTGCAAAAGCAAAGCGAAAGTTCAACAACTTTGTAGCCGTTGAAGGTTATTTGGAAAAACGTATTGAGAAATATGCTACTTGCGAAAAATTGATTAGCTATTATACTCCAAAGCAAGCAGAAAACCCTGAGGATGTAGAATTAGCAAATAAAATTGTTAAGTTTTTTGAAATGCGTAAATGTACTGATAGCGATATTTATTATAAAGCTTTAGAAAAAGTACATGCAAAAGCACCAACTGCTGAGTCGGCTTTATCTATGGGAAACATGGCCATGAAACGAAAAGAGTATGCTAAGGCAAAACCTTATCTAATTCAAGCCACTACAATGTTCTCCGATTCCGTTGCCAATAAAAAAGGAGCTGCTTACTTATTATTAGCAGAAGACTTACGTACTTTGAAGCAATATTCAGCAGCTCGTACTGCTGCGCTAAACGTACTTAAGTACAAACCTACCGAAGGAATGGCTTATATTATTATTGGCGACATGTACGTTGTAACCGCTAAACAAGTTCAAGAGTCAGGAATAAGCACTGCATATTGGGCTGCAGCTGATAAGTACCGAAAAGCGGCAAATATCAGTGTTGACGAAAAAGTAAAGAAGATTGCTAATCAGAAATACGCTGGTATTAAAAAGAGCTTCCCTGTGAAACAGGATCTATTTATGCGTAACTGGAAAGAAGGCAGTACTATTAAAGTAGGCGGTTGGATTGGTGAAACTACAACCATTCGTGCTCGATAATAAAAAGTTAATTATCTTTATGCTCTTAATGGCATAAAAACAAAATGGCAAAAACAAAACAATCTATATTAAAAACATTAATAAAGAGCATTACCCTCCTATTGTTGGGGGTAATGCTCTTTTCATGTGAAAATGATATTAATGTTATCAACTCTCTTAAGATTGATGAAGGACAAGCCGTTGAAAGCACCTATGATGTTGAGATGACCATAACCGACTCGGGGAAAGTAGTTATGGTAATGACTAGCCCACAGGTTGACAAATACATGGTAAATAGAGAATATGTAGAAATGCCGAAAGGAATTCATATTGTCTTTTATGACTCCATCGGAGGGATTCGTTCCACTTTAGATGCTGACTATGCCATTAGTTATTCTGGGTCGAAAATAATGGAAGCCAAAAATAATGTTGTGGCGGTAAATAAAGAAGGAAAAACCCTTTACACCGAAGAACTCATTTGGGATCAGCGAAAACGTCGTATTTACACTGAAAATGAAGTGAAAATAGTTACTCAAAAGGAGATTCTTTTTGGTGATGGATTGACCGCTGATGAAAATTTTAATGATTGGAAAATTTCACGCCCACGTGGCGATATTCAAGTAGAAGGCCTTGACGGAACCCTCCAAAACAATGATTCAGAAATAAAATAGCAATGAGCATATATCTTATTATTATACTTAGTATTATTGCTTCTGCCTTTTTTTCAGGTATCGAAATTGCTTTTGTATCAGCAAACAAACTAAAAATTGAACTTGATCGTACTCGCGGAAACCTAGGAGGAAATATTGTAGCTTGGTTTAATAAACGCTCTTCAAATTTTATTGCATTCCTACTTTTAGGAAATAATGTGGCCTTAGTTATTTACGGTATATTTATGGAGAAAATGCTCAACAAGCCCATAATGGAAATACTACCCAATGGTTTTCACAGCCCCTTCTTTGTACTATTAATTCAAACAATAACGGCTACGCTAATCATTCTTATATTTGCAGAATTCCTCCCAAAAATAATCTTTAGACTTAATTCAAATTATCTATTAAATATTTTCAGTATCCCATTAGCAGGACTCTACTTACTCTTTATACCTATCATTTATATGTTTATTACTATTTCGCAATGGGTACTTAAATATGTATTTCGAACAAGTATTGAAGACACAAAATACACTTTCAGCTCTATCGATTTAGATTACTACATCAAAGAATTTCATGGTGAAGAATCTAGTTCACCAGAAGAAAAAGATATCCAAATTTTTCAAAATGCTATTGAATTTCAAGAAATGAAAATTCGAGAATGCATGATTCCACGAACCGATATCATTGCCGTCAATGAAGAAAGCAGTTTAGACGACCTGATTAAATTATTCCTCCAAACAGGTCATAGTAAAATTGCTGTATTTCAAGAAAATATAGATAATATCATCGGTTATATTCACGTATTTGATTTATTTCAGCAACCCAAAAGCCTTAAAGGAATCATTCGTGAAATGATATTTGTACCCGAGACAATGGCTGCCAATGACTTTATGAGTCAAATGATTAAAAAGGAAAATAGTATTGCTGTTGTTTTAGATGAATTTGGAGGAACATCAGGAATTATCACTTTGGAGGATTTAATGGAAGAAATATTCGGAGAAATTGAAGATGAGTTTGATCATGATAAGCTTATGGAGAAAAAATTAAATGATAGCACTTTTCTATTTAGCGCACGTCAGGAGATTGATTATCTTAATGATACATACAACTTAAAGCTCGAAGAGTCTGATGAATATGAAACCTTAGGAGGATATATCACCTTTCACTTTGAAAGTATTCCCGAGCAAGGTGAAGAGATTATTATCAATAATCATAAATTTGTGATTATGGCAGCGTCAAACACTAAAATTGACCTAATAAAACTGATCCTTTCAGAAGAGGAATAAACAAGCCAAAAAAACCTGCCAAATTAAATCCATATATCACTGTATATCTGCATGTTTATAGCATAAAAAAATAGCTTCAATTTTTATTTTTTTCATTAGATATTTGTATGTACATTTGCACTCAATTTTTAACAAATATAGAACATGGCAGCAATAGGAAAAATTAGAGAACACGGTGCGTTTTTAACCGTTATTATTGGTATTGCTTTAGCGTCGTTTGTAATTGGGCCAAAGGCTTTGGATTTAATATTCAAAACAGGACCTGAATTTGATCGTACGTCTATCGCAATCGTTAATGGTGAAAAAGTTGACATCGATTACTTTAATAGCAAGGTAGAAGAACAAGTAGCAAACTTTAAGCAAAGTCAGAAGAAGGATAACCTTACTGCTGAAGAACGTTATAGCTTAACAATGCAAGTATGGGATCAAGTAAAAAAAGAGACTTTACTACATCAAGAAGAGCTTAAAATTGGTTTGGTAAAACTTAATGAGAATAATATTCCAACAATAAGTCGTGCTGAATATACCGATATGATTGTTGGGAAAAATCCTCATCAAGTTATCGTACAAAATTTTACAGATAATACAACTGGACAGTTTAATCCAGAGTATGTGAAAAACTTCTTATCGAATGTTCAACAAGGTTTGAATAGTGAAAATCCTAAAGATCGTGAGCAAGCAATTGTTTCTGATAAACAATGGAGAAGCCTAGCTGCCTACATTAAAGAAGATCGTTTAACACAAAAATACAACGCGCTAATTAAGCAAGCCTTTTATACTCCAACAGCTATTGCTAAATTCGAGTACGATAATCGTAATTCATCAGTTAGTGTTCGTTATACAGCTATTCGATATGGTGTAATTAAGGACGAAGATGCAGTACCTACCGATGCAGATTATAATGAGGATTATACTGCACATCAAAACGAGTTTGAGCAAAAAGACGAAACACGTAAGATTGATTATGTTGTTTGGAATGTTAGAGCATCATTGGAAGATATCAAAGCAATAGAGCATGATATTCAAGAAATAAAAGCGGGTTTGGCCACTATTGATATCGAAAGCGTACCTTCTTATGTAAATAGCTATCGCGACAGTCGTTATGATAGTACTTGGTATAAATCAGGTAACTTATCTCCTTTCATCGATTCCGTAGCATTTGCTTCTGAAAAAGGAGCTGTATTAGGACCTTGGACTGAAAACAACGCATATCATGTTGCACGTGTGTTTGACACACAGATGCGTCCTGATTCGATGCGAGCTAGTCATATTCTTATCTCCTATTCTGGCGCCTATGGTGCTGCTGAAACAGTAACAAGAACCAAAATTGGTGCAAAAGCATTAGCTGATAGTTTATTGTCTGTTGCTAAAGGAAGTGATTTTCCTGCTCTTTCTCTTCAATATTCAGATGATCAAACTGCCAAGGAAAATTCAGGAGATCTTAATTGGTTTGCTGATGGTCAAATGGTATATGCCTTCAATAAAGCATGTATTGACAATAATGTAAATGATATCATAGTTGTTGAAACAGCTTTCGGATTTCATGTACTGAAAGTTACTGGCAAAAAAGACCCTGTAAAGAAAGTTCGTATTGCTCAAATTAACCAACGTATTAAATTTTCGAAAGAAACTCATAATAAAGCCTTTACTGATGCTACACATTTTGCAAGCGCTGTAAACAATTTGGAAAGTTTTGATAGCGTTTCTACAAATTCACAGTTAAACGTTATGAAAGGTGATTACCTTAAAGAGATGGATGCAAGTATTATGGGTATTCCCGCATCGCGTTCTGTAGTACAATGGATGTTTAAAACAGAAACAACTAAAGGTAATATATCTGATGTATTTGATTTTGATAATCAAATTGTTGTCGCCATTCTTTCAGACATTCGTGCTCAAGGAGTTTCTCCTTTGGAAGATGTAAAAGAATATATTCAACCACTTGTAGTACGCGATGTTAAAGCAAAACAATTAATGGCTAAGTACAGTAATGTTACTGACATTAATAAATTTGCTGCAGAAGGAAGTGTTGCTATTGACACCGTTGGAACCTTAACATTTAGCACATATTCACTACCTAAATATGGTCCCGAGCATAATGTTCAAGGTCATATGTTTGGCACGGAGCAGTCGCTAGTAAAAGGTCCAATAAAGGGTGACCAAGGTGTATATGTTTATGTAATTGACAATAAAACTCCAGCTCAAGAAAATACTATTGACTATCGTTTTACCAGAGATGCTGTAAAAAGTATGTTTGTTCAAATGGTAGAGCAAGGAGCATATAATGCTATTGACGAAGCTGCTGAAATTTCTGATTTCCGTAAATTTGTTTATTAGTAACATGTAAGCTAAAATATTGAACGGGAATATTCGAATAGAGTATTCCCGTTTTTTTTTATAAAACTATTCTGATGAAAAAACTCGTTTTCGCCACCAACAATAAACACAAACTTGCAGAAGTGCGAGCCATTCTTAAAGATCAATTTGAGGTTTACAGCTTAGCCGAAATCAACTGTTTTGACGATATTCCTGAAACAACCAACACATTGGAAGGAAATGCGGAGCAGAAAGCCGTTTGGGTTCTAGACAAATATGGTTATGACTGTTTTGCTGATGATACGGGACTAGAAATAGCGGCTTTAGATGGTCGCCCAGGTGTTTATTCTGCTCGCTATGCTGGTGAAAATTGCAGTTTCGATGATAATAATAAAAAGGTATTGGAAGAACTAAAAGGGAAGATAAATCGCGATGCAAAATTCAGAACTGTGATTTGTTTGAAACTAAATGGCGAAACCCATTATTTTTCAGGAGAAGTACAAGGGCAAATAATTGATAAGCATCGTGGCAGCAAAGGATTTGGCTACGACCCTATTTTTATTCCCGAAGGACATTCACAAAGCTTTGCTGAAATGGGTGATGAACTGAAAAACACCATGAGTCATCGGTATCGTGCTACTCAGAAATTGGTTGAGTTTCTTGAAAAATTTCAATAATAACGCTAAATCGCATAATTAAATCCCATAAATATAGTAGCCACAAAAACGGTTTGATTGAAATCAGACATCATGCCTGCATCAACACCTATATTTAACCCAAGTCTTTTTGTTAAAGCTGCTTGATAACCTAGCTTCCCTGCTCCATATATCATAAGAGAGGGTGCTTTCGTGGCAATAATATCGAGCTCAGAATAACCTATAGCTCCAAGGTCGAACAAGGCGCCATAAAAAAACCCACTTCCATTTTCCCAATATTTTTTTACACTTACTCCCAATCCAAAGCCCGCAAAACCTTTTGTCCCTGTATAAATGGATATGGGGAAGGATACACCAAAACCACCATATTTACTTAAATGTTCGATATATAATCGTGCTGGAAGATAGGGATATGGGGTATTAAATTGGTAATTATCAAAACCTAATCGTATGCGCCTTTGAATAGAATCCTTTTGCGCTAATGCTATTTTACCACCAACAGAATCTGCCCTATATCCATAGCCTATTCGCTCAATCTTTCGGAGAAGCATCCTAAGCATCACACCATCTTGATTGGAATAGAGCTTATAATCAATTTTCGACCTATGTACTTTATACACTTTTACATAGAGCACTTTTTGATCCTTTAAAAACAGCGTATCTTGGGCTTTTGCCACAAAAAGGGAAGCGAAAATAAAAAGGATAAGTAATACGGTTTTCATAAATTTAGGGGTATTTAGAACAGACCCAAAGATATAAAAAAAGCCTTTAAAACTACGGTTTAGATATATAAGATTGAATTCGTTCGCGAGTCAATTTCATCAATTCCTCTTCACTCGATTTTTTGACTACTTCATCGGTAATAGCATCGCCAAAATGGATATGCACCGTGCCTGGACGAATCATTTTTGAAGTTTTATTATTGATACTCCATAATCCTGAAAAAGCAAAAGGCATGATATTCACTTCAGAACGCTTCACCATAACAAAGGGGAGTTTTTTAAATTTCCCCATAACGGGCTTCCGAGAGCGCGTGCCTTCGGGAAGAATCATAATGTTTTTACCTCCTTTTAGGTGCTCCACAGCACCCTGTATTGTTCGATATGAAGCTCGGGCATTGGAGCGATCAATCGGAATATTCCCATACGCTTTAAGTACATGACCAAAAATGGGGACCTTAAAATGATGAGCCGCCTGAATACCATAAAAATCGACAGGAATAAAACCTAAAAGCAAAGGAATATCGTACATACTTACGTGATTAGACATAAATACATAAGTTTTATTTGGGTCAATATTTTCTGTTCCTGTAACCGTTACTTTAATAAAGAGTAGCTTAAAATACACTTGTAAAAATGCACGCACCCATCTCATATAAGTATCACGCGGAAAAATAACCGACACCAATAAAAACCAAAGTAGGAATATAAACAAGAAGGTGTACGATATAAACCAAAGATATGCTGCGATTATGTACTTCATGCAATTATTGTTTAAAATTGAACGGCAAATATAAAAAGAATAGCCGCGGATTAAATACTAAACTTAGCGCTCACTAAGCAACTCCATTCGTAACATATTCAAAGCGGACTGATAAGACCAATCGATATTACGAATACGCTCACCACCAAAAAGAAACATTCGGGCTTTTGTACCACGCGAACTTGATACTGCAATCCAAACTGTACCTACCGGCTTATCCTCAGTACCTCCATCAGGGCCCGCAATTCCTGAGACCGAAATCGCATAATCGGTTTTATAGATTCTCCGTACATTCTCGGCCATTTGCAATACGACCTCCTGGCTTACAGCACCATTCGCTTCGATATCTTCGGGTTGCACTCCCAATACACTCACCTTAATCTCATTAGAATACGCCACCACCGAACCTT
>Ga0256844_10000994_pt1 | contig 10747 bp, 9 predicted proteins | sample MusselsmetaG_FD_189100 | JGI IMG/M metagenome (GOLD analysis project Ga0256844, IMG submission 189100) | Mussel associated microbial communities from hydrothermal vent at the East Pacific Rise, Pacific Ocean - Mussels | ecosystem: Host-associated > Mollusca > Shell > Unclassified ... | reverse complement strand
AATCATACAATCCTGAGGAATTTCCTCTGCCATATCGGTGAAGTAGTTTCGACCAGGTTTAGCACCATCGCATCCGCCGACAAGGAAGAAGTGACGAATAGCCTTGGACTTAACACCTTCAATTACCTTGTCTGCAACACCAAGAACAGTGTTTCTTGCAAAGCCAACCATAACTTTATCATTATCAACTTCGTCGGTAAAGCCGGGAAGGGAAAGAGCTTTTTCAATTACCGCAGAGAAATCTTTCTCACCACTGCCTTCAACGTGTTTTACGTCTGGCCAGCCAACAAGACCGGTGGTAAAGACGTTATCTTTGTAAGAATCCTTTGGTTTCTGGATGCAGTTAGTCGTGAAGAGAATTGCGCCCGGGAAGTTAGGCATCTCTTTCTGCTGGTTCTGCCATGCAGTACCAAAGTGACCGAAAAAATGAGGGTGCTTTTTAAGCTCAGGATATCCGTGACATGGAAGCATCTCACCGTGGGTGTAGATATCAATTCCTTTTCCTGCAGTTTGCTCAAGAAGCATTGCAATGTCTTTCAGATCGTGGCCGGTAACAAGAATACATTTATTAGGTCTGTGTCCAAGGGGAACTTCTGTTGGTACTGGGTGACCGTAGGTTCCAGTGTTTCCTGCATCGAGAAGTTCCATGGCACGAATGTTTACTTCACCAACTTTTAGTGCAAGTGCGACAAGGTCTTCAAGACCCATCTCAGTGGTGAGAGCAGCCATTGCATGGTGAACAAATCCATAAACTTCATCGTCTTCCTGGCCAAGAATCGCGGCATGTTCGGCATAAGCAGCGAGTCCGCGCATTCCATACATGGAAATCTGTTTTAAAGACTGTAAATCTTCGTTGGCATCGAGTGTGGTTATAAAATTAAGAGCTGCACCTTGCTCTTCAAGGCCGGCAAGACTGTCAGCAGGAGTAAAAGTAAGAGCAGCAGCTGTGGAATCAATCTTACCACCGGCAGCTTCAACTTTTGTTTTCAATTCTTCACGGAGTTTAACGGCCTTATAAATGAGATCTTCAAAACGGGTGGGATCAAAATCAACGTTGGTAAGGCATGCAAAGATAGACTCACAAACAAATATATCAATTGCGTTATCAATTACATTTACTGTGCGACCAGCATCAGCAACAATGCAAAGTCCTTGAACAGCATGGGTAAGTAGATCTTCAAGTCCGGCAACTGCTTCTGTCTTTCCGCAAACACCGATAGTGGTGCAGGCTACGCCTTTAGCGGTTTGTTCACACTGATTACAATACATGGAAAATCCTCCTGTATATTGGTTAAGTAAAAATTACTTGTTGTTACTATGTGTCAAAAAGGAATGATTGTCAAATAGACTTTCGTTATTTCCTATCTTGAGGGAAGAATATACATTGCTAATACCGATCCCACATTGACATAGATCAAAGAATAAGACTTTTATTATCTTTTTTGTTTTTTTAATTATAGACGATGTGCCTTTACTAGTAATCTCTGGTCTTTATTTTCTTGGAAAAGGTCTGAATTATAATCCCCAAAGAGTGTAATATTCTTAAAACCACATTGCTTTAACAAGCTGATCCATCGGTTTTCGGAAAAACCAGCAAGTTGCAGGGTATGGTTGAAATCTTTTCGGGAAGTATTGTCATCTGAAGGGCGAATCCGATAGCGTTCTTCCATGTGAATGCTTTGGGTATCTTTACAGTACCAGCGAAGGGTTTCTTTTATTAATTTTCCCTTGTTCCGGGGGAGTGAGAAAATCTGAAACTGGAAACGTTTTTCTCCTTTCATTAGTATGAGTTCTTTATCGGGAATATGGAGCTGTAAAAGAAGTGTTCCATTTCTTTTAAGATGGTGCCATGTCTGTTGCAGGCAATGTTTGATGAGGGTTTCATCTTTTAGAAGGTTCAGAGTGTTATACGGAATGAGGATATGATCAAAAACGCATGTGAAGGCTATTTTTGTCATATCCATACAGAGGTAAGCCGGGGAGTTGATAGTTGCTATTTTAGCATGCCTCAGCATTTCTAGAGAAAGATCGATTCCAATGACTGAATTGTTAAGAGAAGCAAGAGCCTTACTGATTCGACCTGTACCACAGCCTAGTTCAAGAATCTTTGAACCTTCAGTACAATGCTTTCGGTAGAATTCGACATCATTGTTGAAGCTATCCATTTCAATGGCGTAGAATTCTGCATATTGCTTTTTGCTTAGTGGAAGAAATATTTCTTCAGGTTCTTTATGGTTATGAAATTCATCTCGCATTCTCTCTTATTACCCCTGATGGTCAGGCCTATCAAGTATAAGCTGATCTCTGATATAATTGTCTGTTCTATAGCAGGAGAATTATGTACAATATAAGGGAATGTGTTTTGATATCTTTCAAGCTGTTAACTCTTCGTCATCATCACTTGATATGCTTTTATCACGAGTTACAATTTATACCGATGGTTCCTGTAGCCCAAATCCCGGTCCTGGAGGTTGGGGAGTTGTGATCCTGCCAGAAAAAGGAAAGAAACGGGAACTCTCTGGAAAGGTGTCTGAGACCACCAATAATCGAATGGAATTACAGGCATCCCTTGAGGCTTTGCAGGCTTTGCCACGTGCCAGTGAGGTGCAGTTATATACCGATTCCAGGTATGTCCAGAACGGTATCAATAAATGGATAGTAAACTGGCGAAAAAATAACTGGCTGACTGCTGAAAAAGAAGCTGTTAAAAACAGGGATCTCTGGGAATCACTGGAACAAGAGATAAAACGCCATGAAGTGCAATGGCACTGGATAAAAGGACACGCTAATAATCAACATAATGAGCGGGCTGACGAACTTGCTGTTGCCGCAAGAGGGCGCCCTTCACTTCCTCTTTGTGACAATACAGCAATACATATTTTCATAGGCATCACCTGGAGGCAGAAATTAAAAATTGGTTCATGGGCTGCAGTTCTTAGATACCAGAATCATTTTAAAGTAATTGGCGACGTGGTTGAGAACTCTTCAGCTAATCGCATCCATATTCAGTCGGCCTGTAATGCGCTTAACACCATTAAAAGACGTTTGCCGGTACATCTTTATACCAGTTCCAGCTATTTAAAAGATGGTGCAGGTAATTGGCTAAAAGGGTGGGAACGAAATGGCTGGAAGACAAGAGAAGCTAAAGTTGTGAGCAATAAAGAAGAATGGCAGGCTTTGAATGAGATCCTACAGGAATTTTCAGTTAATTTTTATGTTATAGATAAAGCTATGCCACCGTGCCAGAGTCAGGAAGCTAAGGAACTTGCCGGTGAATGGGTGGAATTCTTCACAGATGATGCCGGTAAATAGATTGTTTGGGATAATTTATCCGGTGAAGAATATTATAAATACAATCGAAGTCCCATGATTCCCCTTTGTGTATAGTTTGTTTCTTTTATTTCCAATACACAAGCTGAAAAAAACGACAAATTTATGTTAAAGAATATCATCATGATGATGACTAGAAAGCAGTCAAACATACAAAGCAGTTGACATTCAGGTTCTAAAATTGTAGGAAAACTATAGGCTTTTTAGTCGTAACAAGGAAACAATTACAGGCGTGATTAGTATCCAGTATAGATAGAAATTATGGAATGATTATGCCATGCAGTTACTAACGGAGAGAAATTAAATGAGGATTGTTATGAAAAAAATGAGTACTACTTTTGTTCTTTTGTGGCCCGGAACAGCTATCCTTTTCTTTGTGTTTCTCTTAAGCGGATGTGGTGAAATCCGATATGAGGATAATGTTAAAAAATATAATAGTTCTCAACCTGGAGTAACGACTGTAAGTGGGCAGTACGAAGATGCAACTGCTCGATATATTTCCAGAGATGGCTATGCTTCAACACCAAAATCAGAAGTTATAATAGCACCACCCGAAAAACAGACGGCCGACTTAGCGATGGTTATAGAAGTTACAGATGTACTTTTTGAATTTGATAAGTGGGTTATAAAAAAGCCTTTTATTCCCGAGTTGAAGCAGTGGGCTGATTATTTTAAAAACAATCCTGAGGTAAAAGCCAGTATTTATGGCCATACTGACAGCACAGGTCCAACAACTTATAATGAGAAGCTTTCCATGAAGCGGGCTCAGGCAGTGGTTGATTTTTTAGTTGGGGCAGGGGTTTCCTCCGATAGATTGACCGCAAGAGGATTCGGTGAGATTCAACCTACTGCTAGCAATGCTACCAAAGAAGGTCGACAAAAGAATCGACGGGTGGAATTAGAACTATAATCATAGGTTGTTAGCGTATTTTATTGAGAGAAATGATCCCGCAATAGCAGAAGCAGATGATTGGATCGATCACAGTTTAGTTTATGCATTATGTTGGTTCGGTGTACCCGGACAGTTTTAGGGCTGATGAAAAGCGTTACTCCTATTTCGTCGGGAGTCATGCCCTGAGCCAACAGATTGGCAATTTCATGTTCGCGCGGAGAGAGACTGGCAAGGGCTCCTTTGTCACCTTCGCCGCTTAGCAGCCTGCTCATAAGACTTTCAGGAATTGATTTACTAAGGAACAATTTTCCCTGTACGACTTCCTGGACAGCTGTAATTAGATCTTTTATTTCGTCAGCTTTTAAAACGTAAGCCTTTGCTCCTGCCTTAAATGCACGATAGATATTGTCATGATTCTCATGCATGGAATAGATAATGATGATAGTTTCTTCTGATAAGGCTTTGATATAAGGTATGAGGTCTATTCCACTGATTCCGGTCATGGTAATGTCTAGAATTGCCACGTCTGGTCTAAATTCTTTTATTATTGGTAATGCAGTGGATGCAGTATCCGATTCACCAACCACTAGCATATCCGTTTGCTTTTTTAGTACAGATGTTACTCCATGGCGGATAACAGGGTGATCATCGATTATAACTACAGAAATCTTTTCCACTAGTACTTGCTCCCGGTATTGTGTTTGCTAACACGTCAATATTACAACTTATGTTCTATATAATAACAAAGTGGCCTGTTGAAAGTCAAAGTTTTTATCTTTGTCTTTACTGGTCTGATTTCAGGCAATAGTGTAAGCGAAAACACCATGGATAAATCATTTGAACTCATTGCACCTTTTGTTGCTTCGGGTGATCAGCCTGAAGCCATTGCAACCATAGCCCGCGGAATTGATTCTGGTGCAAAAAGCCAGGTTTTACTAGGTGTTACCGGATCCGGTAAAACCTTTACCATGGCCTCTGTTATTGAAAAGGTCCAGCGGCCAACTCTTATTATTGCTCCCAATAAAACCCTTGCGGCTCAGCTTTTCTCAGAATTTAAAGAATTATTTCCCAATAATGCGGTTGAATATTTTGTTTCCTATTACGATTATTATCAGCCGGAAGCATATATTCCTTCATCTGATACCTATATAGAGAAAGATTCGGCTATCAATGATGCTATTGATAAGATGCGTCATTCTGCAACCCGCTCACTGCTTACTCGTAGAGACGTTATTATTGTTGCATCGGTGTCCTGTATTTATGGTCTTGGTTCTCCAGAAGAATATAAAAACATGCACCTTTTCCTTCGAAAAGATGAAGAATTTGTCCCTGAACAGGTGCAGCGAAGACTGGTTTTTATGCTTTATGAACGAAATGATGTTTCTTTTCACAGGGGAACATTTCGGGTACGTGGTGATGTTATTGATATCTTCCCGGTTCATGAAGAAGATCGTGCAATTCGTCTGGAATTTTTTGGCGATACCGTTGAATCCATTTCTATTATAGATCCCCTTCGTGGGGCAGTCCTAGAGCGCCTGGAAGAATACACTGTTTTTCCAGGTAGCCACTTTGTCACATCCAAAGATAGATTACAAGTGGCCGTGGAAACGATTAAAACTGAACTTGTTGAGCGTCTTGAGTATTTTCACGCAGAAAACAGACTGGTGGAATTGCAGCGTCTTGAGCAGAAGACTATGTTTGATCTGGAGATGATTCAGGAGCTTGGGTATTGTAACGGAATTGAAAACTATTCACGACATCTCACCGGAAAAAAACCGGGAGTGGCTCCTCCTAATCTACTCGATTATTTTGAAGAAGATTATCTTCTGATTATTGATGAGTCCCACATCGGGGTTCCCCAGTTGAATGGTATGTATAATGGAGACAGATCACGAAAGAAAACGCTGGTGCATTATGGATTTCGTCTCCCTTCTGCCCTGGATAACAGACCTTTGCGTTTTGAAGAATTTCAGGAACGGATTAATCAAATTGTATATGTTTCTGCAACTCCAGGGGCTTTTGAGATTGAGCAGGCAGAAGGTCGGCTGGTGGATCAGATTATTCGGCCCACCGGGCTCCTTGATCCAAAAATTGAAGTTCGCCCGGCATCCAATCAGGTAGATGATCTTTTGGAGGAAATCAGACTCCGTACTGATCGCGGTGAAGCTGTTCTTATCACGACTTTAACCAAACGAATGGCAGAAGATCTCACCGATTATTATGAAAAACTTGGTGTACAGATTCGTTATCTGCATTCTGATATAAAGACCCTTGAACGGATCGAACTGATAAGAGACTTGCGAAAGGGGGATTATAATGTCCTTGTGGGAATCAATCTTTTACGTGAAGGTCTTGATATCCCAGAAGTCTCTTTAGTTGCAATACTTGATGCTGATAAAGAAGGTTTCCTGCGTTCTGAACGATCATTGATCCAGACATGCGGTCGGGCAGCGCGAAATGCAGAAGGTCTTGTTATTCTTTATGCTGACGAAATGACAGGATCCATGGAACGAACCATAGAAGAGACTGAGCGCCGCCGGGTTATACAGAAGGCTCACAATGAAGAGCATGGAATTACACCGCAGACCATTCGATCTGCCGTGAAAGACACCATACAGAAACATCTTCAGGCCAGTGGCTATCAGGCTGCCGATGATCATGGAAATGGGATACTGGCAGCAGCCGAAGAACTGCCCGTTTATTACAGCATTGGTGAACTTGAAAAAGAGATTAAAAAGCTGGAAACGGATATGCAGTCTGCTGCCAAAGAATTGGCATTTGAAGAAGCGGCAGCCCTTCGAGATCGCATCAAGGCACTACGAAGACTGGAGATAGAAATAGGATGAAAGATGGATTTTTATACCGGATATCTTTACGTATTATTCCCTTTTTATATGTGTTCATAACGTCATTGTTGTTTCTGACCTGCCGCATTAAAACCCATGGGAAAGAGTTTAGAAGTCAGTTAGATTCACAGAATGTTCCCATTATTGCTTCTTTTTGGCATTATACAATTTTCTATGTTTTTTATTATTTACGTAAGGATTCCGCAGTGGTAATGGTGAGTGCCAGCAAAGATGGGGAGTATATCAACAGAGTCGCCCAAAAGCTTGGTTTTACAACTGCGCGGGGATCCAGAAAAAAAGGTGGCATGCAGGCTATTAAGTCCTTAATCAGGAATATGCGAGCAGGACGAAACGCAGGAATTGTTGCTGATGGTTCACAGGGACCGGCCCGTGTAGTACAGGCAGGAAGTATTGTTCTTGCCTCAAGAACAGCAGCTCCCATACTTCCAATGGTATGGTCATGTGATCGTTATAAGCGTTTCGGATCATGGGATGGAACTGCATTACCTTTACCGTTTTCAAAGATTGATTTCTTTTATGGCGAACCTGTAATTGTTCCCCCTAAAATTAAATCCGAAGAGTTCGAACAGTATCGTTTACTTTTGGAAGAAAGATTAAACGATTTATATACTAAGGCGTGGGCATTACAGAATAAGACTGAACATTAAACATTTGTAAACGAATATGACAAAGGGAATTATAGTGGCAGGGCTTGCCGGAGGGACAGGTAAGAGTGTTGTATCAGTAGGTTTAACTGCGGCTCTTGCCCGTCAGGGGAAGATTGTGGTTCCTTTCAAGAAAGGTCCTGATTATATTGATGCCGGCTGGATGAAACTTGCAGCTGGTAGAAATTGTTACAATCTTGATCCTTTTTTAATGAGTGCTGAAAGTATAAAAGCTTCATTTCTCAAACACAGTGATGGTGCAGATTTAATTGTGCTTGAAGGAAACCGTGGTTTATATGATGGTGTAAATATTGAAGGGGGGTATTCTACAGCGGAGTTATCCCTTGCATTAAACCTCCCTGTTTTGCTGGTGGTGAATTGTACCAAAACCACTCGTACTGTTGCTGCCATGGTGCTTGGCTGTATGAAGCTTGATGAACGAATAAATATTCGTGGAGTTGTTTTAAATCAGATTGGCACTAAAAGGCATCAGTCCATTGTAACTCAGGCTGTTGAAAAGTATACAGGGCTGCCTGTGCTTGGAACAGTGCCAAGGATGAAACGTGATATTTTCCCCATGCGCCATCTTGGTGTTACCCCACATCAGGAATATGAAGGAAGTGAAGAAGCCATGGCTATGCTGGCTGACACTGCGACTGAACACCTTGACTTAGTAAGGATCCAGGAAATAATGTCACCAATCGCCACACGTCAAACCATAGCTAAGCAGAATAATTCAGATAAAAAACTCCTTATTGGTTTTCTCAACGATGCTGCTTTTCAATTTTATTATACAGAAAATCTCGAAGCCCTTGAAGATAGGGGTGCGGAATTGATCAGTATTGATGCTATGAGGGAGCAAAAACTCCCTGAGATTGATGGGTTATATATTGGAGGAGGTTTTCCGGAAACAAATGCGAAAGCTTTAGCTGCCAATTCTTCATTTCGTACTTCTGTAAAAGCTGCTGCAGAAAGAGGGCTACCGATTTATGCCGAATGTGGTGGTTTGATATATCTTGGTGAGTCGATAGAGCTTGATGGGGATGTTTATCCATTAGCTGGTGTCTTTCCCATCAGGTTTGGTATGTCAGCCAATCCACAAGCTCATGGATATTCAATTGTTGAAGTGGATAAAGAGAATCCTTTTTATATAAAAGGTACTGAAATTAAGGGACATGAATTTAGGTATTCCACAATTATTGAATGGACAGGGGAATGTGAGGCATTAACAATGAAAATGAAAAGGGGAGTCGGGTTCTCAGGAGGGCGTGATGGATTAACTGTGAAAAATGTTCTGGCTCTTTACACACATACTCATGCTTTGGGAACACCTGAGTGGGCAATAGGATTTATGAAATGCTGTAGCGAAGTGAAAAATGCTGGTCTGAGTAATTGGAACGAATAGTTGTCAGAAAACTGTATGCTTATGCCGTGATAATTATTCTTCTCCCAGTACCAAAAAAATGCCGAACAGTCATGAGAGACTGTTCGGCACTCTCTCTTTATAGTTATAACTCTACTAACGTTACAAATTTAAGCGCATGTGTTGTGCACTTTGTGACACAGGCAGGTTTCAATCCTTCATCCACCCGATCCATGCAGTAATCACACTTGACAGCCTTTTTGGTTTCAGGGTTAATTTGTGGAATTGTCCACGGACAAGCTCCAGCACAGGCCATACAACCAATACATTTTTCTTCATCAATATAGACGATTCCATCGGCACGTTTAATCATGGCCTGAGTAGGACAGATCGGTACACAGAATGGTTCATCACAATGATAACATGAGCGAAAAGAAAATTCAGTTTTTGGAACACCTTTAATTGTTGTTAATTTCTTGTGATCAATTTCACAGAGACAGGGGCCAACGGGTAAGCCTTTGTTTGTTTTACAGTGTACTTCGCAACCGTGACAACCGATACATCTTCTGGAGTTAAGGTAGATCATATATTTGTTCATAATTCGACCCTCCTCTTAGGATTACGGACACTGCGGCGAACAAAAACAAATGATTCGCAAAGATTAATTGCTCCTCCTGCCTGATCCCAATCACTAAGTTTTCCTACCATGAGCTTTTGGTCACTGATTCCTGCATGATAGGAACGAGTTTGCAAAGGAATCTGTCTTCCAAAACCATGAACCATATAAACTGCTTCCGGGTGAATAAAGTCTACAACGTGGGCGTGGATCGGCCCCGAGTAACTCTCATCTTCAGCTGAAATGTTAACCAGATCACCTTCGTTAATACCCAGTTTGTTTGCAGCTCTTGTATTAATCCAAAGTAAATTTTCAGGCATCAATTCAGATAACAGCGGGTTGTTTGTAGTGTGGCCATGGGAATGAACTGCTGAACGTCCATAAACAAGTCTGAACATACCTTTTTTAGGTTTAAGAGGAGACTCATATTCTTTTAACGATGGTAGCCCTGCATCATCTAGTTTTTTACTGATAATCTCGATTTTTCCTGATGGAGTTTTAAATTGTCCCTCAAGATTTTTTGGATCATACATGATAGGTTCGTCAGTGAGTGAAATAACACCCTTTTCATCAAAATCAGAAAGTGAAAAACCAGTGGGTTCAAGTTGCCATTCCCATAATTCTTCTGCTGTGTTGTATGGAAAATGTTCACCGATATCGAGCCTTTCAGCCAGTTGTTTGAATATCCACCAGCCGGGTTTTGTATCGAATTCCGGATCAACGGCTCTTCTTCGTATGGCAAGGCGTGGTTTTATTCCTTTCTGAACACATATATGGCTCTCACGTTCAAGATAGGTTGATTCGGGGAGAATAACATCTGAAAACCAGCCAAACTCGCTGTAATGCGTATCAATGGACACCAGGAGATCACAAAAGGCATAAGACTTTTTCTGACGTTGTGGGTCAGGCATTCCGGAAAATGGGTCATGTCGCATTGCGATCCATGCTTTAACTGGATATGGATCTTCTTTTTCCATGGCATCATAGAAGAGGTGGGCAAGACCTGGGCCTTTATCAAAATGTTTATATCTCCAG
>Ga0256844_10000993_pt1 | contig 10755 bp, 9 predicted proteins | sample MusselsmetaG_FD_189100 | JGI IMG/M metagenome (GOLD analysis project Ga0256844, IMG submission 189100) | Mussel associated microbial communities from hydrothermal vent at the East Pacific Rise, Pacific Ocean - Mussels | ecosystem: Host-associated > Mollusca > Shell > Unclassified ... | reverse complement strand
CCGTCTGAGTAGAGAGAAGATAGCACTAGGCCAAAGACTCTTTTTTGATACAAGGCTCTCTCGTGATCAGACACTCAATTGTGCCTCTTGCCATATTCTCGAGGAGGGGGGAGATGACAACCATCCTGTTGCGATCGGTTTTCATGGACGAGAGAACCCTTTTCATCTGAACTCTCCTACGGTACTTAATGCAGCACTTCAAACATCCCAGTTTTGGAATGGGAGTGCAGTAGATGTAGAAGAGCAGGCAGGTGGGCCGGTACAGGCACCTTTTGAGATGAATATGACTCCAGTAGAGGTGGAGGAGAGACTCAACGCAGATAAGTCTCTGGTAGCTGCATTCAAGCAGATATTTGGTCTAGAGAAGATCACTTTTGAAAATGTACGCAAAGCCATCGGTGCATATGAGCGTACACTATTGACCAGTGGTGCGTATGACCGTTTCTTGGAAGGGGACAACAGTGCGATCTCTGTTCAGGCAAAACGAGGTATGACGCTCTTTATCGTGAAGGGATGCAAAGGCTGTCATAAAGATCGTTCTCTGGGAGGACAAAGCATAGAAAAGTTCCCCCTCAGACGTTACTTTATGGACTATATCGGTGTCATACTCGATCCTAATGTGCGGGTCAAGGAGAACCCCTTTCCTTTTGAAAACAAGGGAGGTTTTCTAGGGAGAGACAATAGACAGCTCTTCAAAGTACCCATGCTGAGAAATATTACCCATACTGCTCCCTATTTTCACAATGGCAGCGTCAAAGAGATAGAGGAAGTGGTGCGACTTATGAGTAAGTATCAGTTGGGTGATGAATTCTCTAAAGAGCAGATCGATGATGTGGTAGCCTTCTTAAAGACATTGGAAGGGGAGTTGGTAGCATACTGACTCTTTGACTGGCAGCGGCTGGTTCAGCCATCGCGTGTGCCCTGAGCCTGTCGAAGGGTTATATCTCTTTTAGCAGCGTAAATACTTCCGAAAAAACCCTAGCCCTGATCTTTCTGTCATGGTGGGTCATGAGATAGATCGCTTCACTGAGTTTAGGAGGTATAGAAGGATTGAGTTTGGAGACTTCTGTTTTGCTGATTCTTCTAGGTTGTTTGAGGATGGGTTCGAAATCATCCACCCCTGCATATCGCTCTTCTCCTGTCAATAGCTTAAAGAGCTTGAGACCAAAATCAAAGATCTCAAAACTCTCTTTTTTAAATGTTTTGGGTTCTTCCTCTAGGGCAAACGTCATACCTGTTTCCAACTTCTCACGAAGAACGTAGTTGATCATGGTAAAAAATCTTTGTGCTTGAAAGGAGTAGTTAGCAGAGAGGTATCTGTCATCAAATGCCTCATAGCTTTCTATGGCTAACTTGTGTTTGGCATAGTTTTCGAGTAGATACTTGACATGGTGCTTCGCCTCAGTAAGGGGTAGGGATTTATGCAGGGTTTTTGCCTCTTTGGCATGTCGTGTGATCTTGCCACCCACGAGTAGGTGTACACCTTCTATGGTGTTACCTTCTGCGTCTTTGGCTTTGCAGCCTTCAAATCCGATATCAGCAATACCATGTACGCCACAGCCCTTGGGGCATCCTGACCAGTTCATTCTGACGGTAGCATGGTCTATTTTGACTTCAGAGTAGAGAAAGTTTGCCATCTCTATGGCGTCAGGTTTGTTGTCTATCACGCCAAAAGTACAGGTCTGTCTCCCCGCACAGGCAATGAGATTGTGAAAGTAGAGATGGTCAAATTGGCTGTATTTGGCTACAACGGTTTCAGCCTTGAAACGCTCAAGGCTCGCTGGAGTGATAGAGGGTAGGTAGATATTTTGATCATAGGAGAGTCTGATCTCTCCACAGCCGTATGCAGTAGAGAGCCTGGCAGTCTCTATCATATCGCTGCCTGTAAAGATACCAGAAGGTACCACCATTTTATAGGCAAAGGTACCATCACGACCCAATATCTTCTCTGTAGAGAGCACGGCAGACTGAGACTGTATCATGACCTCACCAGCGGTGGAGAAAGGTATACCAGACTCCTCTTTGATCGCATCAATGAGCTTTTCCATACCGACATCATTGATGAGGTAGACCAGACGGTTTTTGTTGCGGTTGTCTCTGTATCCATATTTTCTAAAGAGACGTAAAAGAGAGGCAAAAAAGAGTGGAACTTCTTCGATACTTACAAAGACATTGGCATCTTTGGCTTGCATACTGACACGCCCACCAAGATAGACGTTAAAGCCAAATAGACCCTCTTTTTGTGCAAGCACAAAGCAGCAGTCATGCCCGTAGATGTTGCATGAGTTGGAGAGTGAGCCTAGAATAGCAGTGTTAAATTTTCGAGGCAGAGAGGAGATCCACTCTGGGTCTTTGCCAAACAGTGCCTGCATCTTCTGAATGACAGGCATGACAGGGATGACATTGTCATAGGCGATACCATCAAGGGGATCTGTGACGATATTGCGTGGATTGTCTACCCCTGTTTGGAAGGTAGAGATACCGACAGTATCGAGCTCTTGTAGTACGGTAGCGATATCACTGATATCGAGATATCGCAGTTCAATCTGCATACGGGTGGTGATGTCGATGTAGTCTTTGCCATAGGTTTGTGCTATCTTTCCGATGCATGCTGCTTGCTCTGCTGTGAGCTGTCCAGCGGGAATCCTGATACGAAGCATGAAATCCTCGCCTTTATCAAAGAGACCAAAACATTTGAGAAAGTAGGCACTATCCTCTTTGGCGAGAGTTTCATACCCACCATCTGCGATGGCTTGGAGTTTTTCGTAGGTCTCCATAGGTAGCTTGAGTGCTTTGGTTTTCTCTACTTTGTTGAGTTTTTTACTTCTGGCTTCGTATGCTTTGGATAGGGGTGTTGTCATGGTGTTTTACTTTTTCTTGGCGGTAAAGTAGAGTGCAAATCCTGTGAAGATCATCCCGCCTGCTATATTGCCCAGTAGTACAGGGATCTCATTATACATCCACCAGTCAGCGATGGTTACCTTGGCCCCAAGCATGATGCCTGCAGGGATGACGAACATATTGACAATAGCGTGCTCATAGCCAAGCGCAAAGAAAGTCATGATAGGTAGCCACATCGCAGCGATCTTACCGATAGTTGTCGTAGAGGTAAATGCCATCACCGCACCCAGTGTCACCATCCAGTTACAGAGAATCGCAGAGGTAAATGCAGAAGTGGTACCATCGAAGCCATACTTGGCATAGCCCAAGGTCTTGCCCTCGGCAATGGCGATGATCTTTTTAGCAGCGATGATGTTACTAGGGTCGATATGTCCCATCTTTGTCACGACAGCAGTATAGAGAAAGGCATACAGTACACTGCCCAGTAGGTTACCTACCAAGACCCATGTCCAGTTGAAAGCAAGTCTGCCTGCGGTGGTACGACCATCCTTGACCGCGATAGGAAGCAGGGCGAAGTTACCCGTAGCAAGCTCAAGCCCAAGTAAAATAATCATTACAAAGCCCACGGGAAAAATGATCGCACCGACGATACCCAGCCCAGTTTGGGTAATACCTGTGATAGCCAATGTGGTAGCATATCCCAGAAAAGCACCAGAAAGCCCGCCTCTGATGAGCAGGTCTTTGATCCCCAGTGTGGCTTTGCTTGCACCTGCACTTAACATATTTTCTACAATCACTTCAGGCTTCACGTATGCCATAATATTCTCCTCTGTTTTTGGAGAAGTATAGCACCAAATGACTGTTTTGTAAACGTATTAGTGATTAAAATTTATACAGTTTTTGATTATTCTATCTCTATTCTCTTTTTGCTTAGGGATACAAACTCATGTAAAGCATCATCTTCCACGCCTAGTTTCTGAGCAATCTTAGGATTGATGACATGATAGCCTAGCTCCACAACAACCGTATCGCCTTTCTGTAGCATCTTTTGATAGCGGACTTCTCTTATCTCATGGGCTTTGATCGTACTGTCTTTGAGTACACTGTCTGCTAGCCATGGCATCGTAGGTTTGCCCTCTTTGCCGATGACACGATGGAAGGTAACGGGCTTGAGTGGGATGTTTTGATCTCCTCTTTCTATGGTCACTCTGAGAGCCCCCAGTCTAAGAGAGTGGATAAAGAGCGTGTGGGTGGCTTTGTTCTGAATAGCGATTATAAAGCCATGCTCTTTTTTCTCCAGTGACAGCGTTATGGACTTGGAGAGATGGGTCGGGGAACCATTGTGAATAGAGCTCCCATGAAACGCATGGGTAGGGGTATGTTGCTGCTGTGCCTTGCTGCCAGATATCTGCGGCATATGGCAAGAGATACAGCTCTCCTTGGAGTCACCCTGCTTGACCTCCAGGTCACAGATGGTAAATCCATTACTTCCCTGTTTATGAGAATGACAGCCCATACAGCTCTCACCATTGTAGTAGTTTTCATTGCTATAGTCGATATCATGATAAGGGGAACCTGTGGTTTTGGTAAAGAGCCCAAAGAAACTGCTCTCCTCTTTGAAAATGACCTTTTGTCCCTTTTTCTCTTTGTCTATTGAGTAGAAATACTTCTTTTTATCTGTATAGATATTTTTGTTGGCTTTGCTGTGCTTCTCGATACTCTCGATTTGATGGCAGGCTTGACAAGAGATAGGCTCTGTCTGCTGGATAGGATTATCTCTGAGTTGATTCTTCCCTTCGATGAGGTCATGGTCAGAAGGGGTGTGGCACTGGGCACATTTGTAGTCACCTTTGGCTTTATCAGGATGTTTATCCCATATGGCTTTGTGTAGGATATCTTTATAGATAGAACTGTTGGCGTGAATGGAGTGCTGATATTCAGCATATATTTTTGGATGGCATACTTTACAGGTAGTATTTTCTAAAGCAGAGAGAGGAGGGATGAATAGTGTAGATACAACACTGATGATATAGAGATATTTTTTCATTGTTTGATTCCTGAGATTATAAAGTAAGGCATTGTATTTAAATCGGAGTAAATTACTCTTGATAAAGGTCAATGGTAAAAAAGTATTTAATCTTGCCCTAAATCAAGTTGATGGTATTAAAAAATTGCTATTATCATTTTAATCAAGTAGAGGATAAAAAATATGAAGAACATGACTATCACTTTTCTGACTGTTATATTGTTTGCCTCTAATGTGAATGCCCAAAGTGGTAAAAAGGTTTTTGAAACCTATTGTTGGGGTTGTCATCACCAAACTGCTGTGGCGTTTGGACCTCCTTTTTCTGAGATCGCTGCCAAGCGTGATGCGGCAATGATCAGGGCGATGATCACTGATCCAGAGTCTGTTTCTAAAGTACTGGGGTATAGTAGAAATGCTATGCCTGCATTTCAGCTCAAAGAGGGTGAACTCAAAGCGATTACTGCGTATATACTTAGTTATAAAGAGAATAACACTACTAAAGGTAAAAAATAATGTTTAGACTCTCCAACCTGCTTAAATCTGTCACTGAGGGGAAGCCTTCTCGGATACTTGATGGCAGTATCGCGATCTGGAACTTTACCAACCGTTGCAATCTCAGCTGTCTGCACTGCTACTCCAGAGCTGATCTGGACTCCAGTGATGTATTGACTACTGAGGATATTATGAAAACCCTTCCCAAGCTCAAAGCCAACGGAGTCAAATTTTTGATCTTTTCCGGAGGTGAGCCTTTGACCCGGAAAGATATCTATGATATTGCAGCCAAATGTAAGGAATTGGGTATTGTTACTTATCTTTCTACCAATGGACTCTATACCAAAACGAGTAATGCAGAGCAGATTCTTGATACCTTTGACTATGTGGGAATCAGTATTGATGGGAGTGAAGAAGTGCATGACCAGTTCCGTGGACTCAAGGGCTCTTTCAGGGAATCTATGAAAGCGGTAGATCTGCTTAACAGCTATGGCAAGACCAAAGTAGGTATCCGCTTTACGATGACTAAAGATACCTATGATGATCTGGCCTTTATCTTTGACCTGGCAGAGAAACATGAGATCCCCAAAGTCTATATCTCCCATTTGGTCTACAGTGGACGGGGGTTGGACAATCTGGAAATGGATCTGAGCAAAGAGCAGCGTATCACGGCAGTCAACTTTATCTTAGACAAGGCATTTGAATACCATGAGACAGGCAGGGATATTGAGATTGTTACGGGCAATATGGAGATGGATGCGATCTTGTTTTATGACCGGTTTATTCAAAAGTATCCAGAGCATGCAGATGAGATGAAACGACGCTTGATAGAGTGGGGCGGAAACTCTGCCGGACGAAAACTACTCAACATAGACAGTGAAGGCTTTGTTAAGCCTGATCCTTTCTTCCCCGAGAAGATCGGTAATATTCTGACACAGGAGTTTTCAGATATCTGGACCAATCAACCACCAGCATTGCTAGAGAAACTGCGTATATACCCTAGAAAGTTGACTGGAAAGTGTGCAGAGTGTCAATATTTGACGATCTGCAACGGTGGCTCTCGTAGCCGTGCGTATGCGATCTATGGGGATATGTGGGCAGAAGACCCCTCATGTTATTTGACTGAAGCACAAACCAAAAAGGTCGAGTAATGGGAAAAGTATATTTGACAGGCGCAGGTCCAGGAGACATCGATCTACTGACAGTTAAGGCATTACGTGTTGTGCGAGAGGCAGATGTGATCATCTATGATAGACTTGCCAATCCCGATATCCTGGCAGAAGCCAAAGATGGCTGTGAGTTCATCTATGTAGGCAAAGAAGATTCTCATCATACACTCCCTCAAGAGGAGATCAATGAGGTAATCTATCAGGCAGCCCTCAAGCATGACAATGTAGTACGCCTCAAGGGAGGTGACCCTTTTGTATTTGGTCGTGGCGGTGAAGAGGGTATCTATCTGTATGAACGAGATATCAAATTTGAATTTATCCCTGGGATTACCTCTGCTATTGCAGTACCAGAGTATGCAGGTATTCCCGTGACACATCGAGGCATCACTGTCTCTTTCCGAGTCGTGACAGGACACGAATCCAGCAATAAAAACCAATCACAAATCCCATGGGAAAACTATAAAACCGATGATACCATTATCTTTTTGATGGGCTTGCATCGATTGAAGATCATCACGCAAAAGCTCATAGAGATCGGTAAACCTAAAACATATCCTATCGCAGTAATCAGCAGAGGTACAAGACCAGATGAAAAGACAGTGGTAGGGACACTGGAGGATATTTATGATAAAGCAAAAGACCTCCCTACACCTGCCCTGATTGTTGTGGGTGAAGTGGTAAACCTGCGTGAACAACTCAATTGGTTTGAACAATAGAAATAGAATATTTTTAAAATAAGAGATAAATTCACCTATTTATTCTTTTTTTTATCAATGTGTGATATACTTCCTCCCTTGCAAACTATAGAGAGAGGAATATTATGGATAGATTAAGAGATATTCAACTGTTTTCCAAACTCAGTGATACCCATCTGGATAAGATCAAAAAACAATCGATTGTGAAGTCCTATTCCAAAGGTGGAATCGTCTTCTATGAAGAGGATGAAAGCAAACATATTTTTGTTGTACTAGAAGGCTCAGTCAAACTCTATAAGACATCGCCCAAAGGGACACAGGTACAGATAAACCGCTTTTCAGCACCCGCAGTCATAGGAGAATATGCTTGCTTTGAAGAGGTGCCATTTCCTGCAACATGTGAGTTTGTTACCGAGGGAAAGATCGCTTATATCCCAAGAGATTATGTCGTAGATAATCTGGGAGACAGTGAGTTTGCCTTGGAGATGATCAAGTCACTTACTGCCAAGATCATGGTACTCTCTTCTTTGATCCACAAAGAGACGATCTACTCTTCTGAAGCGAAAGTGGCTAAGCTATTGATGGAAAAATCAGAGATCTTTCACAAGCTCAAATACAATGAAATCGCTTCCATACTGAATATCACTCCTGAAACACTTTCCCGAATTTTAAAAAAGTTTAAAACAGAGGAGTATATCGAAGGACTGAAGGCGGGTAATATCATTGTCAAAGAGCCTGAAGCACTAGAAAATGTCATTGAGACCAACAAGGTACAGGACTGTACTAACTGCATTGCACACTTCAAGATGGATCAAGGGCTGAAATAAGCTCCTTGAGATAGATGCACATATTCTGCACAATAAAGTAGTATTCTTTTTGAATAAAAAAAAGGATACGATGTGAAACGAAGAAATTTTTTAAAAATAGGATCAACACTCACGTTGGCACCACTTATTGGCTGTGCCAAAGGCAATAAACCCTATAACCCATTTAGCCAAAAACTCCCCATCCCCAAGCTTGCTTCCTATAAGATGATTAATGGTGTCAAGACATTCGTACTCGATATACAAGAGGGTGAAATGTCATTTTTCAAGGATACCACAACTGATACCTACGGGGTCAATGCAGACTTTCTAGGAGAGACTGTACGTGTAGATCATGGAGATAAAGTAGCGTTTCATGTAAAAAACAGTCTCGATGAGCTGACTACGCTGCATTGGCATGGACTTAAAGTCCCAGGGGTGAGTGATGGTGGTCCTCATAGTAAGATCCCTGCAGGTACTACATGGACAGCAGATATGCAGATCGCTCAGCATGCGAGTACCTGTTGGTATCATCCACATACCCATGGAGAGACAGGTAGACAGGTATTTATGGGGATGGCAGGGCTCTTTATCATTGATGATGCCAACAGCAAAAGCCTCGCACTCCCACAGGAGTATGGTGTGGATGATATCCCTCTGGTGATCCAGGATCGCAGGTTTTTTGCAGATGGGCAGTTCATGTACAAACAGGGTATGCATGACAGCATGATGGGTGTGACGGGAGATGTACGTCTGATCAATGGAGTGATAGATCCCTATATAGAGCTGGAGCCCAAAGCGATACGATTTAGGATACTCAATGGCTCTAATGCACGTATCTATAACCTCATCTTAGAGGGTGGGCATGCCATTCATCAGATTGCCAGTGACTCCAGCCTACTACCAGCACCAGTGCAGTTAAAAAATATCGTACTCGCCACAGGTGAGCGTGCAGAGATTGTGATAGACTTTAGCCAGTTTGCAGGGCAGACCCTCTATCTAGGTGATGGCATGGACAATAGACGACTGCTGGCTATAAAAGTCAAGCAGAGCCAACCCACATCGATGATACTCCCCAAACAGCTGGTCACTATCAACGACTACCAAGATGCCAAACCTGTACGCACCAGAACATTCACCCTCAATATGTCTATGGGATTTTTGGGTATCAATGAAAAGCAGATGCAGATGAGCCGCATCGATGAGGTAGTGAAGCAAGGGGAATATGAGATTTGGGAGATATGGAACCCCTCACCTCGTCCGCATCCTTTCCACGTGCATGGTACAGGATTCAAGGTAATTTCCAGAAATGGTAAATCCCCACTGCTCAACGAAACAGGACTCAAAGACACTGTACTGGTCTACCCCAGAGAGAAGGTACAGATCATGGTAGTATTCCATCATCTCGCACCTAAAGATCGCCCCTATATGTATCACTGTCATATCCTAGAGCATGAAGATGCAGGAATGATGGGGCAGTTTGTGGTGGAGGTATAATTCAGATTTGGCATCATGCTCTTTGCACATTTGTTGCACACAGGTGGTGTATACTCTGTTTATCTCCTTGAGATAGGTGATATATCCATTGTTCCTCCGTGGGTATGTCATTATGCATACAGGGCAGCTGTTTCTTCCTTTTCCCCTGTATGCTTTAACCTATACTTGCACATTACTTGCACACGTATTCTATATACTTAGACCATATAACCCCAAAGGATTATTATGAAAGTTTTTATTTTTTTACTGTTAACTGTACAATCAACCTACCTTCTCCAAGCTGGTGGATGGAATGATGTCCAAGCCATTGCCAATGGCAAGGCACTGTTTGCAGCTAACTGTGCCTCTTGTCATGGACCTGAGGGTATTGGCCCCCAAAGTCCCGCTCTCCAAGGCAAGAGAACAGATGGCAAACTTCAGCCTCCAGCACTCAATGGCAGCGCCCATACTTGGCATCATGCACCAGATCTTCTACGTAAGATCATCACCCAAGGAGGCAAAACCTATGGCAAAGGCTATGTAGGATGGATGCCAGCGTTTCAAGCCTCACTCACTCAAAAAGAGCGAGATGATATCTTAAAGTATGTACATAACTTGTGGCCCCAAAAGATCAAAAAGCGTTATGATGAGCGGTTTGGTATCAGTAAATAGGTTAATAGTATATGGTTATAGTTAGTGTAATGGTCTAAAGGCGGATAATGAAAATACTCCTCATGGAAGATGATCCCGTACTGGGTGAGATATTGACAGATTATTTACAGGTATATTATACGGTAGAGCGCGTATTCGACAGTGCTGAAGCGATGGATCATCTGGAGGGAGTCTCCTATGATCTGTTGATCTTGGATATCAATGTTCCTGGGCAGAGTGGTATCGAGCTACTCAGAGAATTACGTACTTATCACGATACTACCCCCGCGATCATCATCACTGCCTATGTCGATACCAAACACCTCAAAGAGAGCTTTGATGCAGGGGCGCATGACTATATTAGAAAACCCTTTGAGCTTGAAGAGCTGAGATTACGGATAGAGAAGAGTAAGGTGCTGTTTCGTATCGAACAGGATCAAAGCATCTGGCTAGACAGCGAGATCCGTTATGATCCACGTTACAAAGTCATACATTATGCAGGGACACAAACCTCACTCAAGCCCAAGGAGGCACAACTCTTGGAGTATTTCCTCGCACACCCCTCGTGCGTGATTTCAGCAGAAGAGCTCACCCAAAATATC
>Ga0256844_10000992_pt1 | contig 10758 bp, 12 predicted proteins | sample MusselsmetaG_FD_189100 | JGI IMG/M metagenome (GOLD analysis project Ga0256844, IMG submission 189100) | Mussel associated microbial communities from hydrothermal vent at the East Pacific Rise, Pacific Ocean - Mussels | ecosystem: Host-associated > Mollusca > Shell > Unclassified ... | reverse complement strand
GTAATTTAGAAGCAGAGAAGGTCTTTTGTAACGTATCTTTGGTGCTGTTTGCTTGTGATATTGTTAATAAAAGCTCGCTATACTCAATTAAATTTAAAAGGAGTGATTATGGCATTTAATCAACTAGATAAAGAAGAGACTAGAGTTATTGTAAACAAGGGTACAGAGCACTCTTTTTCAGGGAAATACTGGGACCATCATGAAGATGGAATGTATGTATGTCGTCAATGCGATGCAGCACTTTTTCCTTCAGAGACAAAGTTTGATTCAGGCACAGGATGGCCTAGTTTTGACGATGCAGTAGAAGGTGCAGTAAAAGAAATACCTGATGCTGACGGAAGCCGCATAGAGATTGTTTGTGCAAATTGTGATGGTCACTTAGGGCATGTCTTTAAGGGTGAACGAATGACAGACAAGAGTACAAGACATTGTGTGAATTCTATTTCTTTAGATTTCAAGGCAAAATAATACATCGTGTACAAGGGAAGAGAATGAAATTTAACCCCATTATCAATGTACCATTTGGCATGCGCTCAGAAGTGCAGAAGCCTATACCAGAATTTTACGCCTCAGTCGGAGAAGAGGGGATCCGGAGCTTGGTCGCTATGCACTACGAACTCTTGAAGACAAGCAGCATAAAAGGTCTCTTTCCGGTAGATGATGAAGTTGAGTTTGCCAATGCAAAAAAACATGCAGCTGACTTCTTTATACAATTTTTAGGTGGACCAAGATATTTTGAAGAGTCACGAGGTGCACCACAAATGGTCGGTCGCCATCGCCCCTTTAAAATAAACAACAGTGCAAGAATTGTGTGGCTTGAGCTCTACAGGGAACTCTTGGGTGAAATGGACGCAGAAGCAAAAGCGGTTGAGTCCTACTGGAATTATTTAAATACTTTTTCAACTTGGATGGTTAACACACAAGCGTAAAATCTGCTTTATTGTACGCCCCTAAAGTTTAGATATACTGTCGCAACAAAAGGAACAACATGAAATTTACGGACTTATCAACTGAAGAACAAGAGGCATTTCATAAAGAGCTTAGCGCTTGCACAGAAAAGCTAGGCGGAAGAAACTTTTTATTGCAACTCATTGAAGATGTTAAAGCAGAAAAAGAGAGCCCTTTGACTTCTAAAGAGAAGCGTTTTTCATTTTCCAAAGGGTCCGTACAGTGGAACAAGTCAATTTATAAAGATACACTAGACCTACTTTTCAAAGCGATTGCACGCTCAGAGAGAGAAGAGGGCTTCATGGAGGGTCTTAAAGAGAGAGAACAAAAGAGAATGGAAAACATGCTCAAAACACTCTCTCCAGTTTCCTTGCAGATAAAACCTGCAAATGCAGAAGATGGAGAAGGCTTCGCTGTCTCTATTGTTCAGCGCGTTGAAGGAAAAACCTCAAACATCACTTTACTTTTTAGAACACTCTTCTTTTATAATGTTGATTTTGCTAAAAAAGCATTGGGTTACACCAAGAAGTAGATACTCGGCAATAGAAGTCTACACTTTTAGCAAAGTATAAAAGTCACGAGGGGCATCCACCTCAAGATTGATATTGTTCTTGCTTATGGGGTGCACAAAAGAGAGTTTTACTGCATGAAGTCCCATGCGTCCACCCTTTTTACCGTAACGCTCATCACCCACAACGGAGCACCCTAGCCATGCCATGTGTGCACGTATCTGGTGCTGCCGTCCTGTCTCAATGCGTACTTCAAGTAGTGAACGTGCTTCTGTATTTTCTTGTACTTTATAGTGGGTAATGGCAGGCTTAGCATCCTTATGCTCACCAACATGCATACGATACTCTTGCTCATCAAGTCTAAGGGGTTCAGTGATGGTGTCTGCTTCTACTTTAGGTGTTCCTGTGACTATGGCTAAGTATATTTTTTCAGTCGCTGCCCATTTGTCCATCACGGCTTCACGTACCTCTTTCGAGGTAGCAAAAAGCAAAATACCAGAAGTGTCACGGTCAAGTCTATGTACAGGCCACAACTTAACTTGGTCAGCTTTTTTCCCACGCGAGAGTTGCGTACGAAGTAGGGCTAGGGCATGGTTTTTGTTTTCTTTAGTTGTGCCTACAGAGAGAAGACCTGCAGGTTTATTGATGGCAATGAGGTCTTTGTCTTGATGTATAATCTCAAGCTTGGCTTCTTGGGTAGCAGCACCATACCCACTACGTTGTACAGAGCCTATAGTGATGATATCATCAGATGTAAGCATATGGTCATGCTTGGTTTGTACTTGCCCGTTGACGAACACAGAGGAGCCCTGTAGACGCTGCTTAATCTTCTTCTTGGACCAGCCTTCTAATGCTTCAAAGAGAAATGCTAAGAGTTTGCCATCTTTGGTGACTTTGTATTGTTGTGCCATATATGTGCCTTGCAATGAATTGTGACATTATAACTTAAAGTGAAAATGATGCAATGGTGATTGGTTCTAAATCTCCATACTCAACAGTAGGGTTTACTATTCGGTTTCAAGATCAAGAAGGAATTCATATTTTTTTTACTCTAGCATATCCCCATGCACCAAGACTTAAAAGTGCATACAGGACTAAAATAAAAAGTAATTGCTTCGGATTTGAAGTGAACTCATAATACAAAATTAAAAGAGCGCCTAGAAAAAGCCCTATCATGGAAACAATAGTAATCCAAGTTGCAGAGTGTGTCTTGTCTCGTATTTTAAAGTTAGCAAAGGCCATGAGTAGAGAGACAAGCAAGAAGGTAATACTTCCAAACTCTAATATAAGCCGTAATCCTCCAACTGTAATTAGCAAGGAGGCTATAGTGGACATAGATAAAATGGCTGTTGTGGGAATATGACCTTTTCTTTTAGATATAAATGAAGGCAGATAGCCATCGGATGCAATAGCAGCCATCTGTCTAGATGAGCCGAATAATGTTCCATTTATTGCACTGCTTGTGGCCAATATTGCACCCGCAATCACAAGGTTTCTGCCAAGAGTACCCAATATACTTTCTGCGCCAGTCGCGAGGGCGGATTCTTTGTTTTTAATGAGCTCTTCTGTGGGGATTGCCAGTGTTGCACTTAGTGCAATAATAAAATAAATAAAAGCAACTAACACTATGGAGCCATAAATAGCCCTTGGAATATTTTTTTCAGGCTCTTCCATTTCATTCACGGCATTAATGACAAGTTGAAATCCTTCATAGGCAACAAAAGTGATACTTGAAACAAGTAAAATGCTTATGAGAGATGTGGTGTGAAAATCTTTTATTAGAATGTCCGAAAATGTCCTCAAGTCTGTTTTCGAAAAATAGATAAGTGCTAGAGAGATAGCAAATAAAATGATGAGTTTTGCATAGACCATGATATCTTCAATTTTGCCCATGCCTTTGACGCTCCAAAGATTGACCAGTGCAAAAAACCAGATAATTCCAATGGCCACTATTTTTCGAATGATCTCATTTTCTCCAAAAGAAAAACCACTTATTCCATAAGAGGCAAAAGTGTAGGCATACAGGGCTAAGGTACTAATGTATCCAAATATTGTATACCATCCTATCGAAGAAGCTGCCAAGTGAGACTTAGGAAAAGTACGTTTGAAAAAAGCGTATGTTGCTCCCTCATCTTGATAGTAGACTCCGAGTTTCACATAAGAAAAAGCAGCAAACCAAGCTACAATGCCACCCAATGCTATTGCAAAAGGTGCTAGCGCACCAACCATGGAAACAGAGAGGCCTAAAATGGTAAATATACCACCACCAACCATGCCTCCAACAGCAATAGCAATAAGTTCTTTTAGATTGAGATCTTTTTTTGTTTTCATAATAAATAGTTTATCATACAGATTATTGTTGGCTACTTTATTTTCTCATGTTTATATATTTTAATGCAGAAGATTGTTAACAGTGTATTATACTTTTAGGTATATGATGCAAAATATACCCCTAATAGGAGAAAAAATGAAGAGGAAAAACAAAGTCCTTATAGCAGCCATGCTTGCTGTGCTTGCAACAGTTTCACTCACGATGTATTCACTTGGAAAAGATAGTCTTGAGATTGAGAAAAATAGAGCGTATACGGCTGAAGAAAAACAAAATATTTCTATATTCAAGAACAGTAAGAATAGTGTTGTTTTTATCTCTATAAGGCAGCAGGTAGTAGACTATTGGAGAATGGATACCTTCGATATACCTAAAGGTGCTGGGAGTGGTTTTGTTTGGGACAAAGAGGGTCATATTGTCACTAATTTTCATGTGATAAAAGATGCCGATAAAGCTATCGTTACATTAAGAGATGGGAAGAAATATAAAGCCTCTCTTGTGGGTACTGCTCCAAGTTATGATTTAGCAGTATTAAAAATACAGCCATTGAAAAAGATTCTAAAACCACTTTCCTTGGGTAACAGTAGAGAGCTTAAAGTAGGGCAGACGGTGTATGCTATAGGAAATCCTTTTGGTCTTGATTGGACGATGACAAAAGGGATGATCTCTGCACTCGAAAGAAGTATGCATGCCACAAATGGCAAATCTATTAAGCACATGATACAGACAGATGCCTCCATAAACCCTGGAAATTCTGGAGGGCCTCTTCTCGATAGTGCTGGTAAAATCATTGGTGTAAATAATATGCTAGTGAGTCCAAGTGGTGCAAGTGCGGGTATAGGCTTTGCAATACCCGTAGACACAGTAAAAAGAGTCGTAAGTTCAATTATAAAAAAAGGTTTCTATGAGCGCCCCAAGATAGGCATTATGATAGATGGAAGAATCAATGCATTGTACAAACATCTAAAACAAAAAAAAGGTGTAGTGGTGGTAGATGTTGTAAGAAATTCCTCCGCAGAACAAGCAGGCCTAAAACCTATATATCTAAGCTCCCAAGGTTCAATAGATTTTGAAGATGTCATAGAAAAAATAGGCGGTAAAAAAGTAAACGATATTGAAGGATTGTATACAATATTGGATGAATATAAATCTGGAGATAGTATTGAGCTGAAGATTTCAAGAAAAGGAGAAACAAGAAGTGTGCAATTAAGGTTAAAATGAGGACAAGTTATCTTCATGTGATACACGCAAAGTTGTTTGATGTATTGCAAAGAAAGCCAATATGATATCAAGGGATGATAAGGAGATTATATGTTTCATAATATTTCTTCTCTAATTGAAAAAAGAAATACATTAATAACGACAAAGAGGATACAATGATATAAGAAAAATAAAAGGATTTTAAATGTTATTTCGTCTATTTATAGGTTTGCTTACTTGTTCAATAGTACTTTTGGCTACCGATTTTGATTTTGAAAATGCTAAACTTCCCACATCATGGAAAGTACAAACAACAGGCTCAAATACAAACTTGGCGACTTGGGAAGTACAAAGAGAAGAAAATAATAGTATTTTAACAATCACAAAAATAGAGAGCTCCTTATTCTCTATCGGCGGAACTTTTAATCTTTTTTTTACTAAAGATATTAATTTAAAAGATGGTGAAATCTCTGTAGATTTTAGGGCAAATACTGGTAGGATTGATCAGGGTGGAGGCATTATGTGGCGAGTGATTGATAAGGATAATTACTATGTTGCCAGATTCAATCCATTGGAAGACAATTTCCGTTTTTACTCTGTTATGGATGGACACAGAAAAGAGTTAAAGTCAGCCACCATTAAACTAAACAAGGGTTGGCATAGGATGAAAATTATCCAAAATGGTAATCACTTTGAAGGTTATATTAATGGTAAAAAACTTCTTGAAGCTAATAATAATTCTATCGCAAAAGCTGGAGGAGTTGGACTCTGGACAAAAGCAGATGCAGCAACTTCGTTTGATAACTTCAAAGCAGAAAGCAAATGATTAAAGCGTTTTTAGCCTTTTTGCTCCTCTTCTTTACGGCATGTTCAAAAGATAACTCAATTGAGAACGAAGTAACAATCTATGTATCAGAAGACCAAGTCTTTTCTGAGCCAATTCTAAAAGATTTTGAAAAAGATACAGGTATTAAAATAAAAGCTGTTTATGATAGTGAAGAGTCCAAAGGTACAGGAGTCATGAATAGACTGATTGCAGAAAAGAATAATCCCCAAGCAGATGTCTATTGGGCAAACGAACCCATAAGAGCCGAAGTGCTTAGAAAAAAAGGTATCTTGGCGCCTTATAAAAGCCCAAACTCAAAAGATATAGCTGATGCGTTTAAACAAAAAGAGAACTACTGGTGTGGGTTTTCGGCCAGGGTTAGACTCTTTGTTGTAAATAAAAATGCAAAAGAAAAACCAAACTCTATTCTTGATTACGCAAACCCAATTTTTAAAGATAAATCAGTTATCGCAAACCCTCTTTTTGGTACAACAGCTATCCATATCGCAGCTCTTTTTACTTCGCTTGGAGAGGAAAAAACTAAAAAGTTTTTAGATAATTTAAAAACAAACAAAGTTGCCATCTCTACAGGAAATGGGGAGAGTGCTGATTTTGTAGCTTCTGTAAAATATCTCTTTTCACTTGTTGATAGTGATGATGCTATAAGCCGAATAAGAGCCAAAAGCCCTATCGAGTTTATCTATCCTGACCAAGGAGATAGCCAAATGGGGGCTTTTGTGGTACCAAATACGGTAATGATGATAAAAGATTCTAAACACCCAAAACTTGCTAAAAAACTGATAGATTATCTTTTAAGCCGCCAATCAGAAGAGAAACTAGCTTTTGCTGATTGTGCCCAGATACCCCTCCATAAAGGCATGAAGATGCCAAAAGAGTTACTTTCACTTGAGAAGGTAAAAGTGATGCAAATTGATTTTGAAAAAGTTGCTGATAAGCTAACAGAGATACAGCCGTATATTAAAGTGTGGTTAGACAAATAGATGAGCGAAAAAAGCTTCGTAACTTCTCTTTTTATAGTTTTGCTTGTGGTTGGGTTACTTCCTGTTTTTGTGATGATAATTGATAGTTTTTTTCATCTTAAAAGTTTAGATATATTTACCTCAAAAACCCTTCAAAGTTTTAAAAACTCCCTTGCTCTTTCCTTTGCTGTAGCCACGATGACAACTATTATCGGAACAATGCTTGGTGTGTTATTTTCAAAAACTAATTTTAGATATTCTAAAGTTTATCTTATCCTTTTTATCATACCACTACTTTTACCTTCTTTTATCATCGCTTTAGGCTGGGTTGATGTGGTTGGTGTTAAGAGTTCATGGCTTTTTGGTTTTTTTGGGACTTTGTTAGTTCTGTTCTCTGTCTATCTTCCTATCCCCATACTTTTAAGTATCTTTTTTCTTAAACAGATTAATTCACATTTTGAAGAAGCGGCAAGACTAATGACTGGAGAGTTTGGTGTTTTAAAAGGGATAGTTCTACCTCTTATAAAACCAGCCCTTATGCTTTCATTCTTGTTAGTTTTTATCCTCAGTTTTGGAGAGATAGGGGTTGCAAATGTTTTAAGATATGAGGTTTTTTCGCTAGAGAGCTTTACTCAATTTAGTGCTTTTTACAACTCTAAATCTGCCATGATTCTGGCGATGCCGATGGTTTTGGTGGTAGCCTTGATTGTCTTGCTTGAAAAGATTTATATTAAAAATAGTAGCTTTAGATATAAAAGTTTTAACACAGCTTACAAGATAAGCTTATCAAGTAAAATGCAATTCTTTGCATTTTTATCTGTAAGTTTGTTGGCACTTTTTGTTGTTATTTTACCTCTTATTTCGCTTTTTTCAGAAATGGGAGAACTTAAAACAGCTCTCGATAAAGCATGGTTGCCACTTCAAAGAAGTCTAATCTATAGTTTTTTGGGAGCGAGTTTGTTGATGATTTTTGGATTTTTATACGGCTACATCATCGAAAAAAGACTTTCTTTTTCAAGCACTCTTGATATGGGAATACTCTTTTTGTTTGCCCTTCCTTCCACGGTCATGGGCATCTCGCTGATACTATTTTTCAACACAAGTTTGACAGAATTTATCTATACAACCCCTCTTATAGTCCTCTTTGGTTATTTTGCTAAATATCTAGCCCTAACCACAAAAATAGCCCAAACAAAACTCTCATCCATACCCACCTCAATGATCGAAGCCGCACAGATGTCTGGAGCAAACTGGCTTCAAAGGCTACTTTATATCTTGTTGCCACTCTCAAAAAAAACCTTAGTTGCTATGTTCATGGTAGGTTTTATTTTTACCCTTAGAGAAAGTAGTATCACACAGCTTGTTTATCCCGCTGGGTACGAAACTTTGCCAGTTTATATACTCACACAGATGGCAAATGGTAAGCCTGAAATCATCGCTTCACTTTGTCTTATCTTGGTGTCTGTAATGATGGTGCCACTTTTTGCACTTTTGTATGTAGGAGAGTCTCATGATAGAGTTTAAAAATATAAGTTTAAAACAACAAAATAAAAAGATACTCAAAGATTTTAATTTATATATAAAAAATGGTGAAAGAGTTGTCATTTTTGGCGCTTCTGGAAGTGGAAAAACAACAATACTTAGACTTATAGCTGGATTTATCACTCCTGATAGTGGAGAGATTTTTATCGATAACAAACGCGTAACTAAAGATGGAAAAATAATCATACAGCCCCACAAAAGAGATATTGGTATGGTTTTTCAAGATTTGGCACTTTGGACTCACATGAGTGTTGAGGAAAATATTGAGTTTGGATTAAAAATACAAAAGATTCCCAAAAAACAGAGAAAAGAAAAAGTAGTCAAGTTTCTTTGTCTTGTGGGACTTAATGATTATGGTAGCAAAAGGGTAAACCAACTCTCAGGTGGTGAACAACAAAGAGTCGCCTTAGCCCGATCTCTTGTACTCTCACCAAAAATATTACTCATGGACGAACCTCTCTCTAGCCTTGATGAAGCCTTAAATATCGTTTTGCGAAAAGAGATAGTAAAACTTCAACTTGAACTTGGATTTACTTTAGTTTATGTGACGCATAATATGGATGAGGCAAAGGAGATCAAAGAGAGAATTATTTATTTATAGCCTTGCTCTAGTTTAAAACCCACAGAAAGACTTTCCTTTAGAGATTATTGCTACGTAACAAATGTTGGTTCATTTTGATGTGATATGCGATGTTGACAGAGAAGCAAAGGGTGCAGAAGCACTCTTTAGAGACAATGTGGTTTTACTACAGTAGCAATTTAAATTTTAGCATGGGTAATTAACTTCTTTTTTTTGTACCTATAAGCCAATATGAAACAGATAGTCCGACAATGACGCTTGCGATAATCAATAATTCACCTGCTTTTTCAGCTGAGAGAGAATATATAAGTATTTTTCGAATTAATGCAGCCATAGCAAGCATGATAAAGGCACCTATGGCAAATCCTTTTCCCTGTAAATGATTGATTTCTTCATGTATAAGCTCTATAGAAGCCCATAGAATCAATAAGCTACCAAGAACAGTAAGTATTCCTTTTTCTATTTTTATATCCGAGAAAAATAATAGATATGTGTCGTACACGAATAGCCCTATAGCAAAAAAAGCTACAAGAGCCAATGCTACTGCGAGAAAATAATTGATATATGAATTAAAGTTTTTCAGACCAGATAATATATTTTTTTCTACTTTAGACAGAGACAAGAATTTGCTTAATTCCTCTTCTCTATAGGAACTCGTCAAAACATCAAGATTCATATCAATGATTTTTTCAACAGCTCTTATTTCCTGCACATGATGTTTTTTATCTTTAAAATTCTCTTCTATACTTGTGAGAATAAAAGTTCGAACATACGTAAAAGCAGAGTTTACATAGTGCGTAGGTAGGCCAATTTTGACATGAATTTCACCTATTTTATATAAATTCATAAAATATGGCATATCATATTGACCACAAAAGAGATTAATAAACCATTCTTTTATTTTTTTTCTGTGATAGGTGATAATATCTTTATTTTTTAAAAATTGGGCAGTTTTTCCAAACCCCCATATATAATCATAGAATCCATCAATGAACTCATCGGCAAGTTTTTCCATGCGAGGTTGAAGTTCTTTGAGGGTTTGTGCTTCTATATCGGTAAATTGATAATGGTCTTTTAAGCTTCTGTAGTTTTGCATTGGCATCCCCTTGTGCAATATTCTCTAAGCGTGTAGAATATGCATTCATGTATGAAGCATTATATACCTATCACTCTTAAATCCCATGATGAAAAAGGTCAAATCTATGATTTATATTTTGAAACTCACAGAAAAGATGTAGCCTCAAGGACACTATTTTTTAATCAACACTCTCTCTTCTTCCAATGTAAGATAACGCCATTTTCCACTTTCTATGTTTAGGTCAAAGCCACCTATGCTTACGCGAGTCAAGTTTAAAACCTTTAAAGGTGTTCTAAATTTCGGATCTTTTAATGTCCCGAAAAGTCGGCGAATATGGCGATTTTTACCTTCATCTATTTTTATTCTAAGTTTTGTTTTTGCACCCCCAGCACCTATCTTTTCGACATCAAGTGCCTTGAGTATATCTTGTTTGTTCTCCACACCCTTTTTGGCCTGCGCAATGTGTTCATCTGTCACATGACCTCTAACCCAGATCTCATATGTCTTGATGCAGTTTCCAGGCTTGGTCAGCATGTCGCCTACCTTTCCATTTGTAGTAAAAAGTAAAAGACCTTTAGATTCGAGGTCAAGTCTACCAATAGGCATCCAACCATCATCAAAAGCCCATTCTGGCAAAAGATCATACACCGTCTTTCGTCCGAGATCATCAGAGCGTGTGACGATGTAGCCCTTAGGTTTATTGAGTACTAAAAGTTTTTTTGAATCGTTCGTTTCTCTGTTCATTGACTCTTCTCCTGTACTTTAG
>Ga0256844_10000991_pt1 | contig 10759 bp, 12 predicted proteins | sample MusselsmetaG_FD_189100 | JGI IMG/M metagenome (GOLD analysis project Ga0256844, IMG submission 189100) | Mussel associated microbial communities from hydrothermal vent at the East Pacific Rise, Pacific Ocean - Mussels | ecosystem: Host-associated > Mollusca > Shell > Unclassified ... | reverse complement strand
TCTAATCTATTAAGGCTAAAAATGGCACACTCAGATAAAGAACGCTGGAATGAAAAATACCAAGACAACCAAATACCTAATACACCCATAAAACTTGTAACAAACTACACTAAACTAGCTACAGGAAAACAAGCACTTGATATTGCCTGTGGTATGGGTAGGCATAGTAAGTACTTAGTTTCTCAAGGTTTTGAAGTCGATGCTTTGGATGTCTCTTCTGTTGCTATAGCGTCACTACAAAACATACCGAATATAGATGCAAAGGAAGTGGATTTTGATACCTATATCTTACCTAAAGAGAAATATGACCTTATAGTCTGCACCTATTACTTAGAACGTAGACTTTTTCCACAGATGATAGCAGCACTTAAACCTAATGGTATCATACTTATGGAAACTTTTTTACATGATGAAGCCAATGAAAGAGAGCCTTCAAATCCTGCTTTTATGCTTAATGAGGGTGAACTAGAAGCGTATTTTGATGAAAAGTGCGAACTATTGCATATACCAGAGTGGTTAGATGAAGACTATAAAGGGTTTAAAACCATGAAAGCTTCTATGGTAGCTAGAAAAAAAAGTGGAGGAATGACAGATGAGGATTTTTGGGCATAAGCCCAAAAAGTTTTAATTAACAATACTTACTTTTGTACCCGTTTTTACTTTTTTAAAAATGGTCTTTGCCACTTTATATGGTAATCTGATACACCCATTGGTACCAGGATGTCTTTTCACATATTTACTGGCATGTAATCCTACACCAGAACTTGTAAGACGCATCCAGTTTTGAAGTGATGCACCTTTATATCTAAGTCCTTTTTTAGATCCTCTAAACTTTCTTTTGTCACCGTGGTAAACTCTCTTACCACCACGGTAGTAATCACCAAAGATTGTTGATCTTTTATCAGCGATTTTTTCTGTAATTTTAAATGTTCCTTTTGGCGTACGCTTATCTCTATAGATTTTTGTATTTGGTTCAAACTTGCGCTTAGCACCCGTAGTACATGGAGAGCAAAGTGCCACTTTTCCATTGACATAAAGTCTCACTCTTTGTTCTGAAATATCCACTTTTAACTTTGTATTTCTTCCTGTTGCTTTCTTGAGGAGTGACTTGTCTTGGTAGACTTTAAAACTTTTTCTAAGGTTAATACTCTTTTTAAATGCTGCATAACTTCTACATAAACTTGTACTAGAATCCTTTTTATGCGTAGCAATTTGTTTCGCTTTAGAAACATTTTTATGCTCTACTATTTTTTCAACTTTTACATTTTTAGGGAATTTAATATTTTTTGCAATTTTGTCTAATGCCTCTTTGGTTGATTTACCAATCCAGCCATTTGCTGGTTTTAGACTATACGTTTCTTGAAATGCGATTACAGCTTCTTTTGTACTTTTTCCCCATTTCCCATCAGCAGTGAGGTAGGTATCTGTATGTGTATCTTTTGTTAAGGTAATTTGTAAATTTCTAATTACATTAAAATCATTCGTACATTTTTCACTCTGTTTCATGTCACAAATATCGTCATGGCTTGTAAAGTAGCCTTTTGCATTTGTCACAGAAATTAGCATAAGTGTGGTTAATAGTATCTTGCAAAGTCTCATATATTGTCTCCAGTAATTGTGATTTTGAGCATTTTACAGTTTTAAAATTAAGTCAATATTAAAAATTACTTAATAAAAACTGAAGTATCCTAATTCATACTCAATATGTAACATCATAGTCAAAATTTGTCAGCAAAATGTCAATATAGTTCAATATCACTATAAAACCAAAGAAGAAAGAAGCCCTATGATTCCCCCAAAGACACCACCCCAAACCACCAACCAACCCAAATGTTCCTTAATCAGTTCCTGTACCAACTCCTTGACCATCTTTGGTGTAAGTTCATCTAAACGCTTAGTAATGAGCCCTTCAACGGAGTCTAACATATCATCTGAAAGTGCTGAATTTTGTATATGATGGTCTAGTTGTGCTTTAAATGCATCTGAAGAGACTATAGAGCTTACCGCAGATTTTAATTTACGGGAGAAAGGTTCACGCAGTCCATCTAACGCTTCTTCTCCACCAAACATAGAGATGGCTCCACCAAACTTAGATTCCATCACAGTGTTAGAGAGAGCATCAAATGCAGGCGAAAAATCTGCACCCTCTACTAGAGGAACAAGATCAATCTTTTGTTCTTCCTTAGCAAAGAAGTTACCTAATTGCTCTTTCGTAAAAAATTGTTTCATTATCATCACGCGTATAGACTCTTTGAATGTTTCAAAGTTTTTTTCTATCACTCCAGAACCATAAAGAAAAGGTACTTTTTCAAAAAGCATATGTATGGCAAGTTGATTGGTAATAGCTCCTGAAAGAGCAAAGAGCCCTGTAAAAAGAAGTGGGTTATGATATTGTATGGGAACAACAAATGATAACACTATAAGTAAAATAGAAATAAAGTCTGTAATCAATGATTTATTCATAGTTTTTCTCCTGTAAGGTCGATGTAATCGACCTTTAATCATAATGGTTTTTACATCTGGTCGATTGGTATCGACCCTACACTAACAACATCTGTTTAAGTGTATCCACAGAGCTTACAGCATCTTCATGTTCTGTAAATCCCCAATCAACCATAATATAGTCCATATTGGCTTCTTTGGCTGCTAACTCGTCACGTGGTCCATCACCTATAAAAATAGCCTCATCTTCTTTTACATCTAACGCATCTAAGAGTTTGTAGAGCATATCGGGATGTGGTTTTCCTTGGAGTACATCATCGTAACATGCAATGCCATCAAATATCTCATAGATATCCAAGTGTGTGAGTGACTCTATCGTTGATCCTCTGTAAGCATTGGTAGCAACTGCCAATCTGTATCCTTTCTCTTTAAGTAAAACAAGCATTTCCTTTATGCCTACATAAAGTACTAACTCTTTGTCATGGTTTTTCGTATAGTACTCTGAAAACCACTTTTCATGGTCTTTATCAAATGCTTTAGCATGATAAAATGTTTGTGCGGGATTAATGGTATGGTCATTGACCAGGCTAAGTATATGCTCAGACTCCATTGGCACGAAGCCTAAGTTTTTACGTACATAGTTTATGGCATTGGCTATGGTAATAGAGCTGTTCACCAATGTACCATCCATATCAAAGATAATGAGCTTTTTTACACTATTTAAGTTTTGTTGCACTATTTTGACTTCTTGGTATTTTTAGATTCAACTCTATTGAACTTAATATAGATAGATAAACTCACGAGTAGTAAGGAAACCCCTCCAATAAGATACACAGCATATTCCAGTTTATCTGGAGCAGTCAAGGCAAACTTAAAGACTAGCATCAAGGCTTCTATGGAAAGGGCAATAATAATGGAGCCTAAGAATCGTACCATTGTCTGATGACTGTCCCCTGCACCTTGCTTTTTCTCTTTTCCGAGTACTTCTTCTTCAAATATGGCTTTGACAAGGTCAAAAATAGCTAAAGATAGCGTAAGTAAAATAGTTGCTTTAAACATTTCATTAATATCTATTTTCATAAAATCAAACCCAAAGCTCATAAATGAAGTAATACCCTTAATAAAAAGTAATAAAGAAACAGCAGCAAGAGCTACAGAAAATGAAGCATAAGCAATTTTACTTACTGTACCAGCAAGTGAATCTACCGAACTTGGGTGTACCATACGTAAAATATTTGCGAGTGATATATCTACGCAAATGATACATAAAAGATTGTCTTCTTCATCGTAAATAGGAAAAGATGCGGTCACAACCATCGTATTACTGTTTAATGAAGGATAAGGATCAGTCAAAGTACAACGATGTTCCTGAATAGTTTTATAAAAATAGGCTCTATTACTTCTATCTTCACCCTTTCCAATACCTTTTAATTTACTACGTTTAGAAATATTATCAATAATTTGTATACCATTTGCATCTAGTGAATAAACTGCTTCTGCTTGAGGTATAGCATCTTTAAGTCCTCCAAGTTTTGAAAGTACGCCATGTAAGTCACCACTTTGAATGTTATGAGAGATATTTCTTCCCATAATATAACAAAGGTAGGCTCTCGCCTTTACACGTATCTGGGCATATTCTTGTATCTCTTTAATTTGCATAGAAGACTCCTTCTTTAAAGTACTTTACCTAAAACATCTGTAAAACTAACCTTTTGGTTAATCGCAACTTCTGGGAAAATACTACCTTTTTGAGAAAATGTCAAAATAGTAGAACCCATCTCAAACCAACCAAAAAGTTCTCCTCTTTCAAGTGTTAAGTTATCATATGTATAGTGTTTAGGTGCACGTATTTCAGAATTCGTACGAATATTCTCTTCAAACGTCACTACCATTTTACCTACATTCAGTGCACCCACCAATACAAGTACTTGGGTTCTACCCTTTTCATCTTCACACTCTATCACCACGCGTTCGTTTTCTATAAATAGATCTTGCATGTTGCGTAAGAGAGGAAAATTTACGGGGTACAACTTGCCAGGAATATGTGTAAGACTGAGTATTTTAAGTGTCATAGGCATATGGTAACGGTGGTAATCCTTGGGTGAGAGATAAAAGTTTATAAACTCTCCACCCTCTACTTTTTCAGAAAGACCCGAATGAAATTCTCCAAAGAGTCTGTCTATATCATAAGACATACCTTTTATTTGATATGCTTTACCATTTTGTATCTCTCCAGCATCTGTAATAAGTGCATCTACCCCAGAAATGAGTGCAGACTTCTCTGCTGGCATAGAAGGAGGCGTTTCAAAGGCTCTTGTAAAAAGTTTATTGAGTGTTGGATAAGCACTTGGTTCTTTAAACGCTGACATATCTAAGCCCATAAGCTTCACATAACTTTTATTAATAAAATTTTGAACCATAGGTGAAAACGCTTTAGATGCAAATTTACCAAACGCATTAGATATAGCAGATGTGTAGTGTTTTTTATTCATAGTCTTTTCCTGTAAAGTGTTTAAGTGCATCTTTCATAAGTGCAATGTGATAATTTTCTTGATGGTTTATGAAGTCAAAAAACTTTGCCAATTCTGGGCTATCTTTACCTACAGCTTCAGAAAGTTTTTTACACTCTTCTTTTGCTGCAAGTTCTTCATTTATACCATCTTTAAGAAAGGCTACGACATCATCCACTTGATAAAGCTCTTTCATAACAATGCGCGGCACTGCGAGTATCCCCATTTGAGCACCCATCTCTCCAAAACGTTTTAAATGAAAAAAGCTCTCATCTATGAGTATTTGGAAAATCCTATTCATATAAGCATCATTACTGTGTGCTTTGAGGTAATTATAAATGAGTATAAGTTCATACTCTTTGTATGTTTCTTCAAACAAAAAGAGTGTTAATGCATCTGTGGCTTCTTGCGTGAGTGCCATACCAGGGAATTTACGTTCCATGTTAAATGCACTTATCATCTCATCACTCATATGAGAAAGCACATCAACCATATAGTGAATGTCACTGGCTATTCTTTCTGCAAGCTCTTTATCTGGAGAGCTCAAGAGTTGTAGGTCTATCTCATTGAGCCTCACAATGATTGCATGTAAAAGGTCACTTAACCTCTCTACTTTAATGGGAATAGGATCTCTGTCATAACTATAAGACTCCCCTATTTCTATAAGTTCATTTTCAAGCCAAGTAAAATGTCTAAAAAGAATATCTGAAAAGTCAAAAAGTATTTGTTTGTTTTCTGTTTTAGACATAAAAGCTGCCATAAGCATCTCTAGCCATGCTTCATGTGTTTTTATCATTATGGTTTTCATTTTATATTTTTTCCTCTTTTGGTGCACAGCTATATACTACTTTATAGGTAATCACAGGATAGTCTAACTCATTTTGACGTTTTTTATAGGTATCTACAGCTGCCTTTATAGCCAAAGCTACCATCTCAGAACAAGCTGCATCTTCTGGAGGAAGTTTGTCTAAAAAGTTCATAGTTGCGTCTACTAAATCATAGACCCCTTTAAAGTGAAGCCCCTTAGCTTCTTCTGTAAGCATAGAACCAGCTACTACCGTTGTAGTGCACCCTATAGCTTGAAAACGTATATCGTCCACATAAGGTTCTTCTTCATCTTTACCTACTTTAATGGCAACAGCTACCTTTTCTCCATTATCTGGATTTTTTCCTATCCCTTGAGCATCTGCACCTTCTAGAGATCCATAATTTTTTGGGTTCATCATATGTTCTATCAGTTGTGCATCCATAGACATTATTTGTGTGCTCCTAGTTATTTATTAAAAGTATTATATCATTTGTGATTTAGAGTTGTGGTTGTTATATGAAATTGGGTACTATATTTATAATAACATAACAGGAACACTTATGGCAAAATATGTACTTTTTGACACAGAAACTACAGGAAATAAAGAGGAAGACCGCATTATACAAGTCGGTGCGATGATTGTACACAGTAAAGAGGAAATTGAAGTCTATGATGAGCTCTGCTTTGCTGATGTACCCATCTCTTTAGAAGCGATGGAAGTACATAACATCACACCCGATGTTATAGAAAACCAACCACCCTATAATGCGCTGGAGTTTTCCAAAAAACTCGAAGCCTATAATCAGGAAGAAAACTATCTCATAGCACACAACATTAACTTTGATTTATCTATGGTAGAAAAAGAAGGCTTTGAAAATGCATACACGCTCATAGACACCTTACGTTGTGCAAAGCATCTACTCCCCGATAGTCCCTATCACAGACTCCAATATCTCCGATATGCTTTAGAGCTATACAAAACAGAAGGTGCAGAAGCCGCAAAGTTAGATGTCACTATTAAAGCCCATGATGCCATAGGGGATGTAGTGGTGATGAAACTTTTACTCTCCAAACTTGTTCTACTTGCTAAAGAGCAGTTTCCTGAAGAAAAAAACCCCATGCAAACCTTGGTCACACTTACCCAAAAACCTGTACTCATGAAAACATTTAAGTTTGGAAAGCACAAAGGCAAAGAAGTAGCCGATGTAGCCAAAGAAGATGCTGGTTATCTAAAATGGATGCAAGGCAATATGGAATTAGACGAAGATATGAAATTTACCCTAGATTATTATTTGGGTTAAACCATTTTAAGTATAATACATAATTAAAAAATATCCTATATATTTGGAGCTAACTCTATGCTAAGATTTGCACCTTCACCTACAGGTGATATGCACATAGGTAACCTACGTGTTGCCATACTAAATTACCTTGTGTCACAACAACGTAACGAGAGCTTTCTTGTCCGTATCAACGATACAGACAAAGCACTTAACATTGAAGGTAAAGACACAGAAATCATGCAAATTCTAGAAAAGTTTGCACTCATCCATGAATCAGTCTTTCACCAAAGTGAACACCTACATATGCATCAAATCATGGCTATTAAACTTTTAGAACAAGACAAAGCTTTTGTCTGTACTTGTACAGAAGTAGAAATTGAGGTTGACAAAGAAAAAGCCAGAGCCAATAATATTGCCTATCGCTACTCTGGAAAATGTGAAAATAAAGACAAGACCCAACATCTTAAGTTAAAAGAGAGTGGCACATCCTTTGTACTACGTCTCAAAAAACCTGCAGATGACATTTACTATCATGACCTTATCCAAGGAGATATCTGTACAACACCTGATGTGGTAGATGCCTTTGTTATCTTGCAATCAGATAATACACCTACAGATAATTTTGCCTCTGCTTGTGATGATATGCTCTCAGGTATTAGTATGGTTATCCAAGAAGATGACAAATGTACAGAGACAGCTAAACAGATACACATTAAAGAGCAACTGGGATTTGATGCTGAAATAAGCTATGCACACATACCTGTCATTCTTAGTACATCTGGCAATGCCATGTCTGAGCATGATGATGTATCTTATATTAAATGGATGTTTGAAGAAGGATTCATTCCTGATGCTATCATCAACTACTTACTTTTACTGGGTAATGCTAAGGTACCTAAGGAAATATTTACACTCCCTGAAGCCATAAAGTGGTTTAATATTGAAGATATTTCAAAGTCCGCTGCGAAGTTCGACATAGATAAACTTCGTTTTATTAACACCAGACATTTTAAAATGATGGATGATAAAGAGCTCTCTAGCCTCTTTGGATTTGCCGATGCAGACATAGGGAAACTTGCTAAGATTTACCTAGAAGAAGCAAGTACAGTGAAAGAACTCAAAGCAAAAATTGACCCTATCTTTGCCCCTAAAGACTTTGAAAGTGAATGGGGAGACCAAATGCGCACGATGGAAGTACTTATACAAAATGCTGCCATGATGAAGGACTTTAATGAATTTAAAGCATACATCATGAAAGAGTCAGGACTAAAAGGTAAGCATTTTTTTAAGCCTTTTCGACTTTTGTTAACTGGTGCCCAACATGGACCAGAACTTTCAGATATTTACCCACTTATCAAATCATATTTACTGGAGATTGCCTCATGAATGCCCTACTTTATGCCCTCATACAAACCTTACACACAGTGATAAATCTTTATATTTGGATTATCATCATCTCTGCACTACTTAGCTTTGTAAGACCTGACCCCTACAACCCTATTGTTCAAATACTTCATCGTTTAACTGAACCTGTATTAAACTTTATCAGACAAAAAATGCCTTTTGTTATCTTCTCAGGGATTGATCTTTCTCCACTTATCGTTATCTTAGGACTACAACTGATTGATAACTTTATGATGAGAGCATTACTTGGATAACATATGAAAATTAAAACCTACTTCTCTATCATACTATGGGGACTACTGATTAGTTCCCATAGTTTACAAGCAAAAACACTTCACTATACAAAAATACACAACATGCCCAAAAGTGTTGAAAAAGATTATTATATTTGGCGTTTTTTATCACAACCTAGTACTACGGTCATTGAAGCACGTAATATCATACATGATACAGACCATCTTAATAAGAAACTACGTACTGCCTATAAGAAAAAAACAGGTTTTAACCCTCCTCGTATACATGGTACAAAAGATGTCACACCTGAGCATATATGGAAAAATAGAAGCAAAGCAAACAAATATTTTAGAGCAGGACTCAAACTTCTTAAACAAAAAAAACCTAATATGGCTATAAGCTATTTTGACGCTGCACGAAAACATTATATAAAACGTCATGAAATAGATAAAACCCTCTTTTGGCTCTACTTGTGTACTCAGAATTCTATCTACTTAAAACATTTACAAGTAAGCCATAGCCCCAATATATATACACTTCTCGCGGCAGATACCATTAAAGGTAAGTATCCCAAAACTATTACAGAAAGATTTAGGAAAAGACGTAATTTTGGTTTTGATGTAAAAAATCCTATCACTTGGGCAAAAGTAAAACAAAAAATGACCCGTAGTAGCAATGAAAAAATAGATGATTTAGCAGATAAGTTTGCTTCCCAAGAGAGTATTGGTATCTATACATACTTAAAAGCAAAGGCAAGTGAACATAAAAAGGCATATTTCCCTATGCCTTACCGTGATGCACTAAAAAGTATGACACCACAACGTCAAGCCATTATTTATGCTATCGCACGGCAAGAGAGTCGCTTTGTACCAGCTTCAGTATCACGTTCTTTTGCTTTAGGAATGATGCAATTTATGCCATTTCTAGTCAAACACATAGCCAAAGAAAAAGGATATAAGATGGATTTAGATGAAATGTTCAATCCTTATAGAGCCATTGAATTTGCAGATTATCATCTTGATTATCTTACGAAATACCTACAGCATCCACTTTTTGTAGCGTATGCATATAATGCAGGTATTGGTTTTACAAGAAAACATCTTAGAAATAAGAAGCATTTTCGTACCGGACCTTATGAACCTTATATGAGTATGGAATCAATGAAAAATGTAGAAGCAAGAGAATATGGTAAAAAAGTCTTATCCAATTATGTGATTTATCTTAATAAACTAGGTATAACTACACGTATGACTTCCCTTGTAAAAACACTAGCAACACCATCTATCACAGATAAGTTTCGCCACTAATCTTAAAATGATTTCTTTGTTGTAACATATTTCGCTACTTTAGAGAAAGCTAAAATTCCTTTTCCATACCAAGCACTATCAAATATAAGTTGAAATTGTTTACCTGAAACATGTTCAAATTTTACAAGTGCGTAGGTACTCCACTCTGATATCAACGAAAGTTTCTTTAATCTAGGATCATCATCATTAAGTTTTTCAATATAAATAGCTTTTTTTCCATTTAACATCAAAGTATAACTATTCGTTGTTCTGATCATTGCTTCATTGTTATTTTTAACATCATCGATAGTTGCATTGATAATATGTGTTTCATTACTATCAAATATATTCTCTACAGTTTCCATTTCTACTTTTAATTTTGTAGTGTTTGTCTCATTCTTATCTCTTAGTCCAAAAACTTCTTTAATATCATTTATCTCTTCATCTTCCAAATATAAACCTATAATAAATGTCTCATCCTTTTTATTACTAAGTTTTTCATGAGGGGCACGAAGATAAGTGGCTGTCAGTACGGCTTTGGTTGTGTTGTTATCTGAGAGTAATATTTTTTCAGTTTTTTGTAACATCTTGAAATAAGTCTTTTTATTTTTATACTCTTTCATTAATGCTTTTTCTTCTTTAGAAGAACATCCTATTAAGAGTACAATACTTAATAAAACTAAACTAAATTTTCTCAAGATGTTCTCCTTCTAATTTAAAGAGAGTTTAACATATATTCAATAAACATTTAAGTATAATTCATGCAATAGTTTAAAAGGTTTAACGTGAGTA
>Ga0256844_10000990_pt1 | contig 10764 bp, 7 predicted proteins | sample MusselsmetaG_FD_189100 | JGI IMG/M metagenome (GOLD analysis project Ga0256844, IMG submission 189100) | Mussel associated microbial communities from hydrothermal vent at the East Pacific Rise, Pacific Ocean - Mussels | ecosystem: Host-associated > Mollusca > Shell > Unclassified ... | reverse complement strand
GGAACTGATGTATTGTGTGAGATTGTGCGTAATATCAGGCTCTATGTTCTGGAGCGGGGTGGTGAAATTTTTTATAGCGCAAGGATGACTGATCTCCTGATTGAACAGGGCAGGGCAAAGGGTATCGTCATAAATGGTGAGAAAGAAGTTCTTTCTTCAGCAATCTTTATTGCATTAGGACATTCTGCACGTGATACCGTTGCAATGATGCACAAAAGAGGCGTTGCTATGGAGCAGAAACAGCTCTCTGTGGGGGTTCGAATTGAACATCCGGTGCAAACCATTAACCGTATGCGTTATGGTCAGAAATATGATGGTTTTCCAGGGCTTGGGGCTGCTACATATTCCCTGAATCATACCAATCGGAAGATTCGTCGCGGGGTTTATACATTTTGCATGTGTCCTGGTGGCGAGGTGGTGAATGCATCAAGCAGTGAGGGAGAGCTTGTTCTGAACGGAATGAGTTACTCAGACAGAGGCTCACCTTTTTCTAATGGCGCATTGGTTGTGAGTTGTCATGGCAGTGATTACGCTTCGGGCAGCCCTCTGGCGGGATTTGAATTTCAAAAGAAGATTGAGCAAAAGGCTTTCTTGGCAGGTGGGGCTGACTGGTCGGTTCCTGCCCAGAATTTGATGGATTTTCTTGGTGAAGCAAGATCTTCCGGTATTAATGAAAATTCCTATAAGATGGGCGCAGTATCAGCAGATATGAGAGATCTTTTTCCGGAATTTGTGATTACAGAGCTGCTTGTTGCATTTCAAAAATGGAGAGAAAAGGTTCCTCTCTTTGTTTCCCATCAAGCCATATTGCTCGGTGCGGAAACACGAACGACTTCACCTGTGCGGATAAGCCGTAATGAACAGTTCGAATCGGTAAACGTTAAAAATTTGTACCCAATAGGCGAAGGCGCAGGCTATACTGGCGGTATTACCAGTTCTGCTGCCGATGCCATAAAGGCTGTGGAAGCACAGTTTTTATGAACGTAATAATCAAAAGAATATGGCGAGAAAAAAAATAAATAAATCTTCCGGTCTGGTGTACTCCACCGAGTCCGGCACAATGTGTCCCGGATGCAATAAGCAAAAGCAGCAATGTGTGTGCAGGCAAAAACAGATCATCCCCAAAGATGGTATTGTCAGGTTGATGCGAGAGACTAAAGGACGCAAGGGCAAGGGGGTTACATTGATAAATGGTGTACCGCTTGATCCCGCAGGAATGAAGAAACTTGCAAAATTTCTCAAACAAAAGTGCGGAAGCGGTGGAAGTGTAAAGAACGGAGTCATTGAAATTCAGGGGGATCACAGAGATACTCTGGAAAAAGAACTCAGTGCTCGTGGTTACAAAGTAAAACAGGCAGGGGGCTGAGGGTATGGCTCATACACATCGGATTGTCCAGCCAAGCAGAATTAAAGGGACAGTCCTTTCCGAATCAGGTGAACGACTCACTCCTCCGGAAGATTGGGCGTTTCTTCAGGCAGGAGATGCTGCAATAACCAGAAGCGTAAAGGCCAAGGGGACAACCTGGGTTGTGCAGATTCGTAAGGGCAGGCGTACGATATCAAGGGGTATCTGGGCCAGAGAGCTCGATATTCTGGAGTCACAAAAAGAAGTTGAGGCAAAACGGGCAACCCCTGAGTATGCCAAAAGACGTGAGGCTGATCTTGCCAGACGCCAGGAAAAACAGGAAAAATATCTTGTGGATTTTTATGGTGAGGTTGTTTGTTTTCTAAACTTTCATCCCCGTTACCAGACAGAAGCTGCAATTCTTGGCAAAAAAATAACCGAACATGCAGCTCCTGTCGGAAGCGGCACAGTTGCACGAACAAAAAGAATTCCCATAGCTGCCCGTGCAGAGGCTGCGACCATTGCCTGGATGCGTCACCAGACCACCGCCTATGATTCTATGAAGATCGCAAGGGTCAAAGGAAAAAGAAGAGAAGTTCGCAGAAAACTTGCTGCAAAATCAGTTAAATTGTTGCAGGCTTATCGGCAGGGGCATGAGCCTGCCGACAACTGCCCACTGAAAAAGGTACTACCTGCTAAAAGTTATGAGAAAACGGGTACGAATAGACATTGATTACCGCAAGGACTGTTGATGGGGGTTTAAAGACGTGCGTGCACGCCTCAAAAACATGCGTCCCGGAGCGGAATTCCATTTTCTCTGCGTTCGTAAGATGGCGGATAAAATGAGTACTCTTGTACCTGAGAATGGTGGAGAAATAACTAACAGGGATGACAGATCTTATGCTGTTGTGTTGTCTGTCCGTAAATGTGCCTGAAGAGCAGGCTTTCTAAAGAGAGGAGAATACCAATATGAATAGTTTTGGCCGTATGTTCAGAATTTCGATTTTTGGTGAAAGCCATGGCATCCAGATTGGTGTAGTGATTGATGGGTGTCCTCCGGGAATAGCACTGAGCGAGGCTGATCTGAAAAATGATTTTGCAAGAAGACGTGCCGGTGGCAGAGGCACAACACCAAGGGTAGAACCTGATCTGCCAAGCATTGTCTCAGGTGTTTTTCGGGGGAAGACAACCGGTGCTCCCCTTACCATCGTTTTTGAAAATACCAACATCAAGTCCGATGATTACGATAATCTTTGGGATCAGCCAAGACCCGGCCATGCCGATTATACATCCCGGCAAAAATATGGTGGCTTTAATGACCCAAGGGGGGGGGGACACTTCTCAGGACGCATTACCTTAGGAATTGTTGCAGCTGGGGTGGTGGCGAAAAAAATTCTTGGTTCCGTATCAGTTGCGGCAACGCTCATTGAAGCAGGCGGCAGTAAAAATATAGCAGCAGCCGTGGAAGAGGCAATTGAATCAAAAGACTCCATTGGCGGTCTCATTGAATGCTGTTGCACCAATATGCCTGTTGGGCTTGGTGAACCATTTTTTGATTCAGCAGAAGCGCTCATTGCCCATATGATTTTTGCAGTACCTGCCACTCGTGGTATTGAGTTTGGTTCAGGATTTGCTTCGGCCTCCATGAAGGGCAGTGAGCACAATGATTGTATCACTGATGAACACGGAAAAACTGCCACAAACTATGCAAGTGGGATTAATGGCGGAATCACCAATGGCAATGATATTGTATTTCGGGTACCGATAAAACCCACTTCCAGTATTGGCCTGCCCCAGGAGACCTATAATTTCAAAGAGAATTCTGTTTCAACCCTGCTCATTGAAGGACGTCACGATGTTTGTATCGCCATTAGAATTCCAGTGGTAATTGAATGCGCCACAGCCATTGCTCTTGCCGACCTGATGCTATGTGGGGATAGATGCCGATGAAAGAAAGTACGGTTTTAATAGTTGATGATGAACCTGCAAACCTGCAGATTCTTCTCGCATTTTTACAATCAAATACACTCCAGGTTCGTGTTGCAGATAATGGAGAACGAGCCCTGAGATCTCTTAAGGATGAACCGGTCGATCTCATTTTGCTGGATATAATGATGCCTGGAATGAATGGTTTTGAGGTGTGTAAAAGGCTTAAGCAGAATGTTGACACTGTCAATATCCCTGTTATTTTCATAACCGCTTTGTATGGTATTGAAGATAAGATAGCTGGATTTGAGGCAGGTGCAGTGGATTTTATTACCAAGCCGTTCAATAAAGCTGAGGTGTTATCCAGATTGAACACCCATTTGAACTTAAGAAAACAAAAACAGGAGCTTGACCGAATACTGAATGAGCTTCGCGTACAGTCAGATACTCTGGAGCAGCAAGTTCAGGAACGAACCATGGCTCTTGAGAATAACAATAGACAAATGCAGCTTCAAAAGCGGGAGATTCAGGAAAAAAATATCGCTCTTAAAGTAGTCTTGGATCAGCAGAAATTATATCAGAAAAATTATGAGGATATGGTGGTGGATCAACTTAGACAGTTGGTTTATCCCTATCTTGAGCTGCTGCAGCAGAATATACAGATTCCGGAAAACAAAGAGTATGTATCCCTGATTGTCAAACATCTGGATTCAATTGTGGCTTCTTTTTCTGGAAGTACAACCAGCCCAGGCTGGAAACTTACCGCAAAAGAAAGCCTTGTTGCTGATCTGGTTAAAAAAGGGAAAAATACCAAAGAGATTGGCATTCTATTAAAAATTTCGCCACGTACCGCGGAAACATATCGTAATTCCATCAGGAAAAAAATTGGATTAACGAATAAAAAAACACGGTTGCAGGACTATCTTTGTTCAACACCTATTTTAGGTTAATGCAGTAGGTTTTCAGTAATAATCAGCTCTTTCTAAAAAACATCCAGTCAATAAAACGTGTTTAACTGAAGTTTTGTCTCCGGGTAGTACGTCGTTTATCCCCCTATTACAGATATTTAAGTTGAAAAGGTTTTTGTCGCCCTGTAAAACACGGTTTTTTTTACGTGTTTTACATGCTTGTTGGTACGTGTTGACATGCTACATTTTTTTAGTGCATACTTATTATTAATGCGATTGTCATCTTTACGATAAGGAGGAAATTAATATAGAGTTCAGGCAGATGCGATATCTGGAAGAGCTATTCATACGAAGACATGGCGCATAATCATTATACAAATAAGTCCAAAGAAAATTAGTTGATACACTGTAGAGGAAAAAATGAATGTTTTAAGAAACCTGTCCCTGAAAGTTAAAATCCTTCTGATTGTAATCCTGCCGCTCAGCGCATATCTCTGTGTATCGGGAAGTGCTTTGTATACTGAATACAAGCAGTTTAAAACATATAATGGGATTAATAAACTTTCTCTATTGTCAAATAATATTAGTAATCTGGTGCATGAGCTGCAAAAAGAACGTGGAGCGTCTGCCGGTTTTCTTGGAAGCAAAGGTAAGAAATTCAGTGAAAAGTTGAGTGACCAGCGAAGAGATACTGATACCAAAAAAACGAAGCTGACAGAGTTTCTTACAGAGCACAATTTGAAACAATTTGATACGGGACTTGAAGATAAATTAAAAAATGCTCTGTCCCATCTAACCAGTCTTGAAAACGAACGTCAGGCTATTTCTTCTCAACAGAGTACTGTTAAGGAGGCAGTTACCTATTATACCGCAGCCAATACAAAGCTGTTAGACGTTATCGGGTATATGACGCATCTTTCAAACGACTCAGATTTGACATCACAAATTAGCGCTTACTATAACTTTTTGCAAAGTAAGGAGAGGGCAGGAAAGGAACGGGCGGTTATGAGTGCTGTGTTTAGTAAAGGGAGCTTCACAGCAGGGACATTTGCCTCATTTATCCAGTTGGTTACAGAGCAAGATACGTATCTCTCTGTGTTTCGTGCATTGGCGGTACCGGATAATGAACAATTTGATCAGGATACGATAAGCGGGGAGGCTGTTGATCAGGTTGAGCAAATGCGTCAAGTTGCCCGTGATGTAAATTTAGATCATACAAAGAGTTTTGGTGTTGATCCTATGAACTGGTTTAATACAATTACTAAAAAGATAAACCTGTTGAAGAAGGTTGAAGACCATCTGGCCTCTGAGATAATAGAAACAACAGAAGCACTGGCCAGCAGAAGTAAAGCAGCAATGATATTTTCACTCATTACTTTTGCCTTGGTTGCTGTCGCTTCCTGTTTTCTGGTCTTTTTAGTGACCTATATGATTCTTAATGGAATCAAACAGGCGACAAATGTTGCTTTAGAGTTGGCAGAAGGTGAAGGAGATCTCACAAAAAGAATGCATCTGCAGACAAGTGATGAAATTGGAATGCTTGGTCGGGCCATTGACAAGATGCTAGACAACCTGTCCTCCATGATAGGACAGATACAGGGTGTTTCTGGATCTTTGGACATTGCGAATGCTGAACTTTCCAATCTGTCGACAGACATGCATGGGGAGACGGAAAATGTTGCAGGAAGGGCAAGCACTGTTGCTGCTGCTGCAGAAGAAATGAGTGTCAATATGGATACCGTGGCCATTGCCGTTGAAGATGCTGCTCAGAATGTAGCCAGTGTGGCTGCTGCCACAGAAGAGATTGCAATTGTCAGTGACGAGATTTCCACTAATACTGAAAAAGCCCGTGCCATCACAAGTGAGGCAGTGAGTCAGGCTGCAAATTCTTCGGAACGAGTCCATGAATTGGGTACTGCTGCTGACGAAATCGGAAAGGTTACAGAGACTATTACCGAAATATCCGCGCAGACAAATTTACTGGCACTTAATGCAACTATTGAAGCTGCCCGGGCTGGAGAAGCAGGAAAGGGTTTTGCCGTTGTTGCCAATGAGATAAAGGATCTTGCAAAACAGACAGCCGATGCGACCCTTGAGATTAAAAGCAAGATAGAGGGGATTCAAACGTCCACCAAGGGAACAGTGCTGGAAATAGAGGAGATCTCGAAGGTTATTGCTGCTATCAACGAAATTGTTGAAGGTATCAGTAAATCTGTTGAAACACAAACTTCTACAGCCTCAGAGATCGCAGGAAATATTAATCAGGCTTCCCAGGGAATCCAGGAAGTCACAGAAAACGTGAGCCAGGCATCCACTGTTTCTCAGGAAGTTGCCCGAGATATTGCCGAGGTGGATCAGTCTGCCAGCCAGATGCTTGGCAGCACCGATAATGTTAGTGCAACAACAGGAAAGCTCAGCACATTGGCTAGTCAGTTGCAGGATCTGGTTGGTAAGTTTCAAGTATAATAGAATTATAGAACCCCACCAGTCAGCAAAAATTACGTTATGACAGGAGTAAACACCAGTAATAGAAAAATACAGTTTATTCTGATGGTTATCTTTGTTTTCCTGGCAGTTATTCTGTTCTTTCTGTTAGACAGCAGGGAGAGCCATAATCGACAACAGCACCTTCAGATTACCACAAAGAAATATGAGTTAGCTTATAAGACTATTTATAGCCAGCATAAACGATTGGCTGAATCTATTCATTCCGGGATGGTAAAACGATTTGAGATTGTGTCTCTTTATGAGGAGCTGCTCACAGCCGATGAAATACAGAAAAAAAGAATCCGCAAGGAGTTGTCCTCCAGGATTATGGAGCGCTATAAGAATTTGCGCGACACAGTACAACTAAGACACCTGCAATTCCATCTCATTAATAACGAATCCTTCTTTCGCTTTCATCTACCTGACAGGTTTGGTGATGATTTAACGGGTATACGGAAAACAGTTGAGCATGTCAATCGTGAGCATGTTCCCATCGATGGTTTTGAAGAGGGCAGAGCAAACAACGGTTACCGGTTCGTTTTTCCAATTACAGCTGGAGACAACAGTCATCTTGGAAGCATGGAGATTTCTTTTGGTCCTGAAGCCTTCACTACAGCGATGATGAAACAATATGCTGTACTCAGTAATTTCTTTGTGAAGAGTACACTCGTGGAAACTATTGTATTTCCAGAAGTGGTTAAAAAGCATTATGAAAAATCATATGTTTTTCCTGATTACTATGTAGATAAAAATGTTCTGGTGGAGCTTAAAAAAGTATGCGAAAAAGAGCTGAAAGAACTTTTTCTCTGTAAAAACACAGCTGGTAAAATTTACAATAATGTGAACAACAAAGAAGCCGTGTCGTTTTATGAATCATCTACTGATACGGTCGTTACAACTATTCCAGTTTTTAATCCTTTCGCTGATGAAATGGGCGCTTTTTTCGCGGTTAGAAGTAAATCGGAGTATTTTCAGAATGAAGCTCGACAAATAAAGATTATCTTTTTTCTGAGCTTGTTTGTGCTTGGCATGATTTTACTCACCTTTTATCTGCAATACAGTAAAAGAAGAGTGCTTGAGAGGGCCATGGCTCTTTTACAGCAGGAACGGAACATGTTCATGCAAGGGCCGGTTATGACCTTTACCTGGAAGTGCAGTGAGAATTGGCCTGTGGAACAAGTTTCTCAGAATGTTCTTGATATTTTAGGGTATGACGCAGAGGAATTCCTCACTGGTTCCATCGTCTATTCATCTATTATTCACCCCGATGATCTACAGCAGGTTTTTGATGAAGTAGAGCACAATTCATGCCCTGAAATCAGCAGTTTTATCCATGAACCGTATCGTTTGCTCAATCGCAATGGTGAATCGGTCTGGATTCTTGATTCAACTACATTAGAGAGAGACAGTACTGGAGAGATTAGCCATTATTTAGGATATCTAGTGGACATAAGTAGTTCCATACTTATGGAAAAAGAGATTCTGGAGACAAGAGATCGTCTCGAACTTGTGATTGATGGGGCGCGACTTGGTACCTGGGACTGGAATATCAAGACTGATGATGTGATATTCAATGAACGCTGGGCCGAGATCACAGGTTACAGGATGGATGAAATAAAACCTCATCTCTCCTCCTGGAAGAAGGTTGTTCACCCTGATGATAATGATGAGATGATGCGTAATCTGACCGATCATCTTGAAGGACGCATTTCCATATATATGAGTGAGCATCGCTTACGTCATAAATCAGGAAAGTGGATATGGGTTCTGGATGTGGGCAAGGTGTTTGAACGGGACGATGAGGGGAATCCTTTGCGGGCTGTGGGGATCTATCTTGATATTACCGAGCAAAAAAAGACAGCGCAACAACTCATAGCAGCCAGGGATGCTGCTGAGGCTGCCAGTCGTGCCAAGTCTGCTTTCCTCTCCAATATGAGCCATGAATTGCGCACCCCGCTCAACGCCATTCTTGGTTATACCCAGATATTTGCAGGAGATAGCAGCCTTACATCCGAGCAACAAAGCGGCATTAAAACCATGCACAGGGCAGGTGAGCATCTGCTCTTGCTGATAAACGACATCCTTGACCTCTCAAAAACAGAGGCTGACAAGATGGAACTGGTGCCAACTGAGTTCCGGCTGCCTGAATTTTTTCAAGGTGTTGTGGAGATTATGAAAGGCAGAATGGTAAAAAAAGGTATAACCTTTCTTTATGAGCCGGATAATACCCTGCCTGCCGCAATTGTGGCAGATGCGCTTCGTTTGCGCCAGGTTTTGCTCAATTTACTCTCCAATGGTGTTAAATTTACCCCACATGGGTATTGTGTTCTTCGGGTACAGTCGCGATTACTTGATGGGAACAGAGTACTGCTTACGATAGCAGTGGAAGATAGCGGGGTTGGTATTGCTCCTGATATGTTGGAGAAAATTTTTGAACCTTTTCAGCAGGCCGGGGATCGATTGCAGTACTCCGAAGGTTCAGGGCTGGGACTTGCCATCAGCCGTAAACTTGTGCATCTGATGGGGAGTGAACTTCAGGTAGTCAGCCCGGTCAATAAACATCCTATAGAAGATGAAGGGCCGGGGAGTCAATTTGTTTTTACTGTTGAATTTCCGGTTTCTGCGTATTTTTCTGAAAGTGATACTAAAAAACATATTGCTAATGATGCTGAATATGACGAAACTTTAGTTGTTCCACCACAGGTTTTTCTGAAGAAGTTTTCCAGGTTAATACAGATCGGTGATATCACTGGTGTAGTCAGGCAGGCTGAAGAACTTATGATAAGAAAATCTGGAGAATATCTACAATTTTCCCAGAAAATTAAACAGATGGCAGAGGAGTTTCAGTTAACAGAACTCGAAATCTTTTTGAATTTGTACAATACGGATTAGCGGCGCGGTTTACATCGGGTAGTTGCCTGGGCCTCCATGGGATTGTTGGGCCAGAAATGTTTGGGGTAGCGGCCAGCCAGTTCCTTTTTTACTTCCGGGTAGGTGTTTTTCCAGAAAGAAGCAAGATCGGCAGTTACCTGAACAGGACGTCTGGCCGGGGACAGGAGATGGACAGTTACAGGGATTTTCCCGTTGAAAACAGATGGTGTGACTGTTACTCCAAACATCTCCTGGATGCGTACCGCAAGTACAGGTGCTTCACCTGGTGAGTATTGCAGTTTTATTCGGGAGCCGCTTGGTGCCTGAAAATGACTTGGCAGTAAATGGTCAAGTTCCTGTTGATCTTTCCAGGAAAGTCGGGATAAAAGCACGCTGTAAATATCAATTCTCACGAGTTGTTTCAAGCTGCTAATGGCATCGAGATATGGCTCAAGCCAGCTCAGGTCATCGTTTAATGTCTCATCTGATATATCCGGCCATTTTTCTGGTGAAATTCCATGGGCAGTCTCCATTTTAGCCTGTAGTTCACGGCTTTTCTTATTCCAGTTGAGACAGTTGATTCCATTCTCTTGAATCCCTTCTACGAGGCATCGCCGGATTTTTTCAGGACTGATATGGTGTAGTTTCTCTCGCTTGATTTCTAATTTTCCAAGGGAAAGAACAGACACTGCTTCAACTTTGGAGTTTTGCCAGTCCACCCTGTCTTCTTTTGTTAATAAATGGGCATGATGAGAGAGTATTTCCTCAAGGGTGAGTGCGGCAGCAAGAAATATACGTCCCCGCTGCTTACCATCATGGGCATTTGCAGCAACAAGAAAATCAGCCCGTTGCAGAGGGTCGTGGGGGGGGAGTACAACGCCACTGCCAGAAGATAACAGATGCTGACTGGATCCTGGTCTTTTTTGGGCAATCCGATCCGGATAGGCGACGGCTAGCAGATTTCCTGCCTCATGAAAGTCCTGTTTCTGTTGTTTTGTACCAAGAAGTTTCTGGTACTGCTTTGCTTCTCGGAGAATGCGGTGACAAAGGGATGGGTCTACCCCCCTTGCTTTGATTATATTGTTCTCCTTACGATCAAATAAACGTAAAATATCAAGTCGTTCCTCTATGTCTGTACTTTTAGCGTCATCTCTTCCGGGAAACAGATCTCGATTTTGTAAAAGTGCTGCAAGGCGGCAGGCAAGAGTAGTCTGTTCTGTTTCGCGA
>Ga0256844_10000988_pt1 | contig 10777 bp, 8 predicted proteins | sample MusselsmetaG_FD_189100 | JGI IMG/M metagenome (GOLD analysis project Ga0256844, IMG submission 189100) | Mussel associated microbial communities from hydrothermal vent at the East Pacific Rise, Pacific Ocean - Mussels | ecosystem: Host-associated > Mollusca > Shell > Unclassified ... | reverse complement strand
GGCACCCCAGACGAGTCCACCACCGATATTGTGATCAAGGCCAAGGGTATCTGCATTGTATCCAGCAATAGCACCTAAAGTTCCGGGTAAAAGCATGTGCCCCCAATCATCATAAGTGTCAGATCGGGCAAAACCGTTAAGTGTTTGACTGCTCAGACCAAAGGCAAAGGGAAGCAGACCTTTTTTCCATGGAACCCAGGTGTGTTCTTCCCGAGTTTTAAATTCAAGAATTCGTCCACGAACAATGTAATCAGCATGAAATTGTCGTCCAATTTTGGCAATAACCTTTTGATCCAAGGCATGGGTACCTGGACTCTCAGAGACAGCTTTGCCAGAATGAATTTGTTGTTGATTAATATAACCTTTGAGCTGGTTTTTCATAGCATCTGACCAGTCATTATTTAATTCATCAGAAAGGCTGGAAGTATTATTTCCATCATAAGGAATGATGTTAATAATATCCTCTTTAACAAGATATCCAAAGACATCCTCCTGAACAGCCATCCCAAAACCATTTGCGACAAAACTATCGGTGAGGGCTTCAGTAACAGAAAGGTTACGCCTATATGCACCTGCCAATGAATCTGCTGAGGTGTAATCAGCAAATGGGAGAATAACAACGTTTTGTCCTTTACCAGGAGCATTCGGGTTTATTTCATTTGCTACCTGAAGTGTTTCCACAACAGTCTGACCGCAACCTATTATGAGTACTGCTGACAGCAGATAGAGTATGTATTTGTACTTCTGCATAATTTTCTCCCTGAAAATTCTAATTAAATATTACTAGTATAAGATAATCTAATATTTAAATAATTCGTGGTTTAAGTAAAATAATAAGTTCTCGTTTTCGACTCTGTTTTTCTTCATAGCCGAAGAAGTACTTAAAAAATGGGATATCACTTGTACCAGGTACGAAAGTCCCATCATTTTCATCCACATTTGAGATCAACCCACCAATTACAAGCATTTCTCCATCCTGAACTCTAACAGTTGTGCTCATTTCCCGGACATTGATTATTGGAAGACCTACTTGTCCAAAATCACCAATTGCGCGGTATTCGATGGGTTCTTGTAATTCTGATGTAACTGGAACAAGGTTAAGGATAATTTCTTTATCATCTATTATGTTAGCTGTTATTGCCAAACCAACCCCAGAGAGTACCCTTTCAGTCGTCGCAGACAAAGTTATCACTCCAGACTCTGAGACATCCGATTCAATGCTATCAATATATGTAACATTGCGGCCTACTGTAATAAGAGATGGCTGACCATTTAAAACACTAAGTTTAGGATTTGAGAGTATGGTCGTTTGGCCTTGTTTTTTGACGGCATTGAGAAATTTGTCAAAAGTAAAACCGATCAATGATATTCCTGCACCAAATCCCTCAACAAGATCATTATTAATGAAAGTAGCACCAGAAAGCCCTGAGGTTAGAGCGCTCTTGGCAACGTCAGTGACTGTACCGGTAAAATCATGAGTTCTGGTGTCACCAGCAATTGATTCGTTACGTGTTGTGGTTGATTTTCTATCATTTCCTCGTTCCCTTGTCCAGGAAGCTGCATTGTTGATATCACTATCTTCATGTTCTCTGCGATCATTTGAAAAACCATATCTTCCGCCGGTCACGGTAAGATTTTTTAAGAGGAGGTTCCAGTTCAATCCGATAGAGCTACTGTCATTTAATTGTACTTCAATGATCTTTGCTTCGATGGAAACTTGCTTATATATTGATTTTGTAAGGGCTGTGATATAATCATCCACCTTCTTAAGAATAGGACGAGGTGCTGTGACGCTAATCAAACCAAGATGTTGATCTATAATATAATAACCGAGACCAGCTGACTTTTGAAGATGTCCTGTTTCCGTTGATACTTCTGCGGTATCTGTTTGGGATGCTTGCCCTTGGCTACTTTTGAATCCTCTGGATTCTTCACTGGCACCAGCAGAAGTTGCACCTTTTTCAACATCTGCAGATTCGCGCCGATACGACCATTTCTCCATAATTGTATCAAGGTTCAATTTGATATTTTCCCAAATATCAAATTCATTACCTTTTGAAACTAAACTGATAGTTCCCTCGATATTAGATGATGCATCATTACTGCCTAAAACATTTCCACCTGTTGCATTTTCGTAGACTTGTTTAATAAAAGGCATGGCAATATGAAATTGCCGCGTTTCTTTGTATTTTACTACGATAGTCGAACCATTAATTTCATGATAATAATCTACTTGGCGAAGTAAATTATCAATGGCGGCGTAAAAATCATCGTTTGCACTAATATCAACATCCACCAGAACATATTGGTCGACATCGCTAGCCCAGGAAATGCTCATTTTTTTCAAAGCTGCCAATCGTTTCAGTATATCCCAAAGAGGCTGAGGACCACGTGTTGAACGAATGGATGCCCCTACTTTCATGGTTATATCAGTTGTTACTTCATCTATGCTATCAATGTTCCCTGTATCGACCATGTATGAAGGCGTTTGATATTGTACGGGAAGTTGATGACGTTTTTCAACTTTTTTAACTGGAGCAGAAGGAGCCTCTGAGATCTTAGTTTCTGGTTCTGATTTGTCAGGAACACAGGAGCAGAGAAAGAATAAAGTAAAAATAAAGTAGCTGAACCGAACCATTGGTTTTTGAAGCTTCATGGAAAACCCCTTGGGCGTTAAAAACAATAATGTATAGATCATCTTAAAGTGTCAATTTTTATGAAATTATTTTGTGAATTAGTCTTTATTCATTGTAAGTCGATCACGAATATAATTTTTTAATCCAGGAACAATTTGATACCCGGAGTATAATAATTTTTTATACTGCTCTGTTGCCTGTTTCGTTTTTCCCAGGGCATCGTATAGACGAGCTTTTGAACTCATCGTATTAACGTTATCACTGTAGACTTCTGAATATCGATTAAGCAATTTGAGAGCTGCTTCTGGTTGATCCTGCTTTTCACTGAAGACAGCGTAACTGATAAGAGCTTCTTTCAGTGGTGGAGTACCATTAATGCTTTGTGAAAAGTATTCCATGGCTTCTGGAATTTGATCCATATTCGCTGACGCAATAGCTGCATAAAGGGCTGCTTGATAACTCTTTTTATCAATTTTCAGAGTCTCTTTTGCAAAATGTATCGATTGGGCATTCATACCTAAGTTAACAAGGTAAATAGCTGCAAGTCTGTTAGATATCTTCGCATTTTGGGGCCAAAGGGTGAACGCTTGTTCATACAACAAAGCTGCATCCTCAATATTATCTTTTTGCATTTCAATTTTTGCTTTGCGGAGCAATTCTTTGGCTTGCATGATTTCTTTTGACTGGGGTGTTCCTTGCTGAATTATTAAAGCTTCCTGTTCAATAACTTCAACATCAGCTTCGAAAGAAAGGTTGTCAGATGCTCTTTCTGGCCATGTGAATTCTTTTTTAGCAGGATAAATAACTATGGTATTATGGCGTTCTTCCTTTTTTAAGTCCTTTAGGTTAAGGATGATGTCTAAAGCAAAGTCCCAAGGAACATCATTTAAGGCAAGAGTCAAGGAACCAGAGACAGATTCGTCAACGATCAGATTGATATCGCTAATCTGACGGAATAGTCTAAAAACATTGTGTAAGTCAATTTTATAAAAATCAACGCTTATACGTTTAGATTTATATCCAGAGAATCCAAAAGAATCCTCCATAGATTCCGCAGCAGTGACCTTTTTACCTGGTGATTGAGCCTTCTCTGTTGCTACAGCTTCTGAAGAATCAATGAGCGCATCCAGGGTCGGGTCCGAGGCAGCACTTTTGGCTGTATCTGTTTTTTCAGCAGTTTTGGTAAGCTCGGATTCATCAATAGTTACCAACAGCCCTTGGGGGACAGTTTTAATTGCATAGGAAAAAAGAGAATCTTTTGAAGAGTCAAAGACAATACGAACTCCGGTCCCTCTGGTTGCAACACGGATTTTTTCGAGATCTGTACCTACAACTAATTCTCTTACTAATTCGGATCCATCAATGTTGTTTATGTCTACAAATAATGAATCAGGAAGTCCAGCTCGGTCAATAGCAGTATCTTGCCTAAAATCGTCAATAGGTTTATTGGCCTTAAAGAGTATTTCTGTTTTATGCTGTTTACTTCGAACAATAATGTCATGCAGTATAAGGGATGCTGCCTGAACTGTAGGCGTTTTCTTGGGTGCCGCCGTCAATTTATCTGAAGCTAATGCGCCTTGTTTAGGAAAGAGTTTGATAGAAAGATCATTATTTATTCTATTAACTTTATATTTATGGCTCTCAGCAAGTGAGATCTCAAAGCGGCTAATTTGGGGCTTTTTATCTGTTAGAGTAGTAATTTTAAGATTGGCAAAATTGTTTTTTGGTACAATCTTTGAGGTATCAATACTTTTCTCTAAATGCGCTTCTGCAATATCCAGAACTAAGCGAGGCGGAGAAAATAGCTCGTACATGGTATATGCAGGAACACTATCACCTTTTAGCAACAGCAGAAGCGTATCCTCCTTTAGCACTGTCTTGATCTCTTTAATTGTATATATTCCAGGTTCAGGCTTATTCGATGCTTGAACATTGTTTGCCCAGAGAAGGAACAAAGAACAGAATATGGTCAGATAATATGTGGAGAGTTTTTTATGCATGTTTATTCTTCTCCCTCTTTCTTGAGGAGCATTACGATTGTGCTTGTTAATTTTTTCCCGGCCCTGGTAAAGGCGGTTTCTTCAATTATTACTTCGTTAGATTTTATAGCAGTAATAATACCACGTTTTCCAATTTTCATTCCAGATCGAAGGATGTAACCTTTTCCTGTTGTGTCTTCAGCCATTGCAAAATCACTATTTTCTGCCATGACGATTGCTACAAGATTTAATTGTCCCGGTTCGTACAATTGCATACCCGATAATTGTTCGGCGACGGGTATGATTTCGTTAATATTTGCAGATGCTGCTTTCTCGGAGATGAATGGACTGAAAGGGTCTGGTCTGTTTTCTATGTGATAAACAAAGAGAGTACCTTGGGTGTTCTTCTCAGGTACAGCAACAGCATTAAGAGGGGTATTTATACCTGAAGGTACAGGGACAGCCAGTACCATACAGGGGATGATTGAAATAAACACAACCAATAAGGACACAATAACCTTTGGTGGAAATTTAATTACGTCTATTGATGGTATTGTTGTAGGCCAGCAGTTAATTTTCATCGTTATTTCTTCTTGTCTGCAGGTTGAGTGATTTTAATATTTGTAAATCGGTAAGTGACTAGCCGACAGCTTGAATCAAGTAACATTTCAGAGCCCTCTTTTTTAGGGCCTCCCATATTTATATTGGATACGGTCACTATTCTGTCAAGCTTGCTGATTTGGTCTAAGAAAACGCCCATGTTATGGTATGGTCCGCGAACTTTAATATCAACTGGAATCTCTGAGTAAAAATCCTTGGGAACGTCTGCACCAGGTTTAAAGGTGAGAAAGTCAAGACCAGAACCTCGTCCAAGGGCAGAAATATTCGTTAAAAGGCTCGGTATTTCTTTATCTTTTGGTAACAACTTTGCGGTTTCCTCAAAGAGAGTTTCTGTTACATCGAGTTCAGCCTTTAATTTCTCACGATTTGCTGCCTTGGCTTTTGCTTCTTGCAACTCACTGGTAAGATTGTTTCTCTGTTGTACTAATTGAGCAGAGGTAACCCTTTGTGGTTGAAACCAAAAAAGATAAAAAAGAACTATGGGAAGTAAAAATAAAACTACTGCAATAGTTATTTTCAGCTTTTTAGCAAGTGGGAGATATTTGTTATCTATGAAGTTCGCAAATGCGTTAGTTTTTTTCATATACTAGAGTCTTCAATACGATTTCTATTTTACTTCTTCTTTTGGGGTATCTTCTTTAGGAGTTACGGTAGAACAGGCTAATTTAAAGCTTTTTAAATCCCTTCCAGATACCTTTGCCAATGAAGCGGTTGAAAGGTTTACTGTACTGATATACGGGGATTCTTTTAGAGAATCCATAAATTGAGCAATTGTTCTATTATCAAGTGCAACTCCGTCTAAAGACAAACTTGCTCCTTGTTGTTTAAGTGATTTAAGCCACATCCGTTTAGAATCAACTTTATTTGCAACCTCATCTAAAATATGTACTGTTTTCGATGAATCTCTCTTTAACTTTTTAATAATGCCGATTTTGTTCTCAAGATCTTTTTTGGCTTGTTCCAGCCGTTTCATCTCCGCAAGGATGGGGGCGAATTCTTGTTTTTTCTTCTTTAATTCTACAATTGATTTTTCGACGTTTTTAATTGTAGACGCTTGTAATAGGGCGATAGCTCCTAAAATAAGGCCAAGAAAAGCAAGTAAAGTTAAAAAACTGATTATCTGATTGCGGGCTTTTGCCCGTTTTTTCAGCTGTCGTATGGGAAGGAGATTGATTCTTAGCATAATTACAGCCTATATAACTGAAGGGCGAATGGCGATCCCAGTTGCAATTGCCATCTCCGGCCCGACACTGTTTAGGTAGTCTGGGTCGATTTTTTTTGAGTTGACAGTCATGTTGCCGAACGGGTTGAATAATTTCACTGGCAGATCGGTTTCGTTTGCCAGGTAATCAACAAGGCCAGAGACCTTTGCTCCACCACCACTGAGAACAAGTTGACTAAGAGGAGCATCAGGATGATTAGCCTGGTACAGATCAATGGCTTTCTTGATTTCAAGAACCCATTGAGTACAGGTTGATGAAAAAATATCTGCTATTTCCTCCTGCTTTTCTTCGGCTGGAATGTGTCCAAGTTTCAATGCTTCAGCCTCCTCGAATTCAATATCAAAAGTGGCCTGAATTTGCTCTGTCAGTTGACGGCTTCCTACAACTATATCACGGGCAACGACGGAAATCCCTCTAGAGATAATATTTATATTCATCTTCGATGCGCCAATATCTACGAGTGCAACATTTTCATCTTTGGGATAGTTGTATTCGTAAGTATTCTCAAGTGCAAAACCGTCAACATCGACAATGACGGGCTTTAGGTTTAAGTTTTCCAGCATTTCCAAGTAGTCATCAACGATCTCTTTTTTCGCAGCAACCAACATTACATCAGTGCGGTCATTGTCACCTTTATTAGTTTTAAGATCCTGAAAATCAAGATAGACATCTTCAATATCAAAAGGAATATATTGTTCAGCCTCAGCTTGGATATGTTCCTCAAGTTCTTCTTCTGTCATTACTGTAAGATTTACTTTTTTTACGATTACAGAATAGCCTGATATGGAGAACCCCACTTTCTTATTCTTTATTTTCAAGCTTTTAAAGAGGTCTCCGATTATTTCACCAACCGCTTCCGGATCATTCAAGGTTCCGTCATCAACGGCATCTTCCGGAAGCGTTGCACTGCCAAGGTTGACAACAGCATATGCCTTATCTGTTCGTTTGAGGTGGCAGACCTTGATAGCATGGGAGCCGATATCGATGCCCACAACAAGGTCTTCACTAGAGAGGAACGGCAGTTTCATAATTATCTATTTTACTCACATGAGAAAAAATTATATTTACATTCGCAAGACTTATACAAATGCAATCAAAAATGACTTACCGTATTAAGCACATAAAAAAAAGTTTTTGTCAAGGAAAGGGGTATAAAAAATAATATTTTTTCTTATTGATAAAACAGGAGGTTAAGGAAAATCTGTCAGGTTGGTGTAGTTCTTTTGCACCATATGTAGCTGTTCTACTGAACCGCTCCTCATTATATGGTATAAAAAGTCGTTATCGACCGATCCCCTGAAATCACTGGTTTTATTTTCATAATAGTACCTTTTTAGAGGGTGTCTTGTAATTGGAGGAACTTTAGAGTAGCTTTGTTTTCATTTGAAAATGCATGAAAATAGAATTTATTATACTATTAAGAGGAGTTTGTTGTTGTGGTGGGTTTAAAAACAGAAAAATCAGTTGTTCGCGAGTATGCTGAAGCAATCATTATTGCAATTATCCTCGCTCTTTTCATTAGAAGTTTTATCGTTCAGGCCTTTAAGATTCCTTCTGGTTCTATGCTGCCAACGTTGCAAATAGGTGACCACTTATTGGTTAATAAATTCATCTATGGGGTTAAGCTTCCAGTGACCGGTACTGTTCTCGTTCCCTGGAAAACACCTGTGCGTGATGACGTGGTTGTTTTCCGGTTCCCTAAAGACCGCTCTGTCGACTATATTAAGAGGGTTGTAGGGGTGGCTGGCGATAGTGTAGAAGTTAAAAATAAGCAAGTTTATATTAATGGAGAGGCTATTGTTAATCCCCATGCCTATTTCGAGGGAACGCCATCTAATGATCCGCGCCGAGATAATATGGGGCCGATCAAGGTTCCCAAAGATACAATATTTGTGATGGGAGATAATCGTGATAATAGCTACGATAGCAGATTTTGGGGATTTGTTGATCTGAACGATGTACTTGGTAAGGCATTTATTCTTTACTGGTCGTGGGATTTGAACAAGGATCTCATGTCGGTTGATCGTTTTAGCTCCATCCGCTGGAATCGTATCGGTGATATTGTTCATTAATGACTAGTTAGAGGAAGCGTGAAAGAAACGTACCGATTTCAACATAAACATATCCTGGGAATAGAACAGCTTTCAGTTGCTGATATTATTCATATTCTCGATACCGCTATTTCTTTTAAAGAAATTTCTAACCGTTCCATTAAAAAAGTTCCTACTCTCAAAGGAAAGACTATAATTAATTTTTTCTTTGAGCCTTCCACCAGGACGCGGCTCTCTTTTGAAATCGCTGCCAAGCGAATGAGTGCAGATACTTTTGGTATCACAGCTTCCACCAGTTCTGCCAAAAAGGGCGAGACCCTGATTGATACAGCATGTAATCTTCAAGCCATGAACCCTGATTTAATTATTATCAGGCATGGGAGTTCAGGTGCACCCGGGCTTCTTACCCGTCATATAGATGCCTCAATTATCAATGCAGGGGATGGAACTCACCAGCATCCCAGTCAGGCACTTCTTGATATGATGACTGTACGCGAACATAAAGGAAGTATTGATGGCCTTAAAATTGCCCTTATTGGAGATATCGCCCATAGCCGTGTTGCCCATTCTAATATATTAGGGTTCACCAAAATGGGTGCTGATGTAAAAGTTGCAGGACCCGCCACTTTTATGATTCCTCACCTTGATCTCCTTGGGGCTCAGGTTTGTTCCACTGTTGAAGAAGCCATTACCGATGCAGATGTTGTAATGGCTCTTCGAATTCAGAAAGAACGACAGAATGATCCCTTAATCCCTTCACTTCGCGAGTATGCACGATTTTACGGTATTACTCGTTCCCGGCTAAAACATGCTAAACCGGATGCTCTTATTATGCATCCGGGGCCAATCAATCGTGGGGTTGAGATGAACCCGGATGTGGCAGATGGAAAAGGTTCCGTTATTCTGGAGCAGGTAACAAATGGTGTAGCAGTACGTATGGCTTTGCTCTATCTGGTTCTGGGGCAGGAAGGAGGCAGGGCAGAATAATGACAAGTGTAAAAATTACAGTTCTCCAAAATGGCCGTATCGTCGATCCTGTTAGTGGAGTGGATAAAATCGGAGATATCTGGATAGAAGACGGGCTGATTATTGCGCCCGGTGAAACTCTTCCTGAGGATTGCCAGCTTTTTGATATGCAGGGGAAATGGGTTGTTCCAGGGCTCATTGATATGCATGTTCACCTCCGTGACCCCGGAGAAGAATACAAGGAGACCATAGAGTCCGGTACCAGAGCTGCTGCAGCCGGCGGATTTACTGCTGTCGCCTCTATGCCAAACACCACTCCGGTAAATGATTGTGCATCCGTTACTGAATTTATTCGAGAAACAGCCAGCAATAAAGGGTACGCAAGAGTGTATCCGGTTGGTGCTATTAGTAAAGGGAGCCAGGGGCTCGAGCTTGCAGAATATGGTGAGATGAAAGTCTCAGGTGCTGTTGCGGTAACTGATGATGGTCTTCCTGTGGTAGACAGTCAGTTGATGCGACGGGCTATGGAGTATGCAGGAAGCCATGATCTGCTGCTAATATCTCATCCTGAAGAAATCGCTTTGAGCCAAAATGGCGCCATGAACGAAGGTGTAATTTCTACTCGTTTAGGCCTGCGTGGCATTCCATCCGCTGCTGAATCCGTAATGGTTTACCGTGAGATTGCCCTGGCAGAACTCACGGGGCAGCAGATTCATCTCGCCCATGTGAGTACTGCTGCATCCATGGATCTTATCAGGGACGCAAAGGCCAGGGGCGTGAATGTTAGCGCCGAGGCTACCCCCCACCATTTCACTCTAACCGAGGAAGCCATTGGTGATTATGATACCAATGCCAAGATGAACCCGCCACTAAGGACAGAAGAAGACAGGCAGGCCATCAGAAAAGGGTTGGAGGACGGTACAATTGATGTTATCGCAACTGATCATGCGCCACATTCAGTACTTGAAAAAGAACTTGAGTTTGATCAGGCTGCAAATGGGGTCATTGGACTGGAGACCTCTTTACCTTTATCCTTATGTCTTGTCAGGGATGGTTTGATTGATGCCATACGAATGGTGGAATTGATGTCTTCTGCCCCAGCTCGCATTTTAAAGGTAGAGGGTGGAACGCTGGCTGTGGGAAGTGTCGCTGATGTGACAGTAATTGATCCCGACAAAAAATTTACCTTCACAAAAGATACCATTCTTTCCAAAGGGAAAAACTCTCCCTTTCTTGATTGGAAGTTACAGGGGAAGGCAGTGCTAACTATTATGGGTGGTCGAATTACCCACAGTGAAATA
>Ga0256844_10000987_pt1 | contig 10780 bp, 6 predicted proteins | sample MusselsmetaG_FD_189100 | JGI IMG/M metagenome (GOLD analysis project Ga0256844, IMG submission 189100) | Mussel associated microbial communities from hydrothermal vent at the East Pacific Rise, Pacific Ocean - Mussels | ecosystem: Host-associated > Mollusca > Shell > Unclassified ... | reverse complement strand
TGGTTTTAATCTCTTTATAGGATAACTTTCCGTGTGGGTCTGTAACTTCTATCCGTACAGGATGGTTATCAGGTAGGGGGTTCGCATTATCATTCAACACAAAGGTCAAGTGGATGGTGTCTCCTGGTCTCCAAACACCACGTTCCCCATAGATATATCCTTTTAATCCTTTTTGTAATTTTTTACCTGAAACATCAAATTTGCTCAATGATAATGAATAACCATCATCTAGTTTTAGATATGTTTTTTGATTGCCTTGAGAAACAATTGCAAAAAAGGCATTTTTATTAGAATTGTACGTAGCAAAACCTTGTCCATCCGTTTTTACAGCATCTATTTTTTGTTGTTGGTAATTATATAGTGTAACTGTTGCGTTAGCAATAGGATTGGTTGTCAAAATATCGGTCACTGCAAAATGATACGATTTATTCTCTCCTTTTTTAGCAATAACACCAATATTTGAGGCTAAAATATTTGTGGAAACGATACGATCTTCATTATTATAATAAGCTTCCTTACATGGATTATCTCTATCCTCCCAGTTGTAATACCTATAATTGTTATAGTTATAAATTAGATTGTCCCAATATTGTTCTTCTCGCTCTTCCATATCTTCTGCTTGGGCGGTAGTATATTGGGTATCTTCTTCATAGTAATAGTCTTCTTCGTAATACTCATCATCACTTTCTTCTCTATCCTCTTCATTTGTGACATTCTGACTCCCATCACAGGTATATAAAGAATAATGCTGATTAAAGCTTAATTCAATTCTATAAATAGCTCCAGGGTCTGCTTTAATCATTTTAGAGAGATCTACAGCATAGGTTTTCCATTTCCCATCATTGTCAAAGTCGGTTTTGCTTAAAGTCATTGTTTTTTTAGCAATACGGCGCCCTACTCTTTTAATATTGTATCTGTTTATTCCGTCAAGATTGTTTTCTTGTAAGAATTGCAATATATTATTCTCATAAATCTTAATTACGCGAATATCTACAGCTTTTAAATTTACAGCTTCAAAGTTGAATTTTAAGTTCTTAGAATTTGGTAAAATAACACCACTACTTACCAACCTTATGGCTGGCTTTACTTGCTGAAAAGAAATTTTTTCTGAAAATGATTTTTTGAATTTATAGCCATAGGTATTTTTAATCCCCTGAAAAACATCTACTTGTACATTGCCAATAATTCTGTTGCTTGGATATACTTTAAGTACATTGCCATCTACAACATATTTTAAACTGTTAGCCTTTTCTATAGCAATCAGGCCTTTAAAGTTTTGTTGTTTTTTTAAAGGGTCTGAAAAATTAATTGCCAAGTGTTGTTCTGGTGTTTGAATAACATTAACCGTAATAATCTTAAAATTACTAATCCCTGGAATTTCTTGTTTTGTACTCCCAGTATTATCAATACCTAATGATTTACCAGACCATTTTATTTCAACTTCAGAATCGTCTTTTAAACGATGGATACTGTCTATTTTAAATTCATAATATTTTGACGCTACTGTTTCTTCTTGCCATTTAATAGTTAGTTTTTTACCTTTTTGCATTGCTGAAACCAACTGTTTTACCTTTTCAAGTGATAAAACATCTGCAGATTTGAATACACCTTCTATATATTGCCACTCTTTACTATAAGACTGTAAGCTGTTGGTATTTATAGAGAAATTAGGTTGTAGTGTTTTAAATTTAAATGTATACTTTTTATATTCAGACGGTACATTGGGATAAATTTTAGCCAAATTTACCGTAACACTGTACTCTGTATCTGGTTTTAAATTTTCTTCTGGTGTAAAAACTAGCGTTCTTACATTTGTTGCCGTAATCTTTCCTTTTATTGCTGGAGAAATGGAGAAAATTTTATCTGAAATTTTAGTAGCTGTATCCCAACCTTCAACTTCTTTTGCTAGTCCTATTTGTATGGATTCTGTAACTGATACAACTCCCGAGGTAGTATAGTTTATATATTCTTTAAACTTAAAAAGATTATCTGTTTCATATTGGGAGTTTTCTTTTTTACAAGATACTATTGAGATTATGAATACTACTAAAATTAAAGTTTGTTTTAGAAAGTTCATTAGCGTTATTTTTACGGTCTTAGAATTAAATATTACAAAAGCTTATTTTTATAAGAATTATGCGTTTATAGCCTCTAATTTTACAATGCTCTTATGCATTGCAATTTAAGACATTAATCAAGATAATATTAAACTCATTTTATATTTGTAATCATTTTGTTTATATTCGTTATTTTTAAATTTAAAAAACGCTTCATTATGCATAAAATTTACAATACCGTACTTGTTTTTATTCTATTTCTTTCTTGTAGTTCTAATAATGACACCGCAAATAATAGTGAACCGCCTATAATAAATGGAAAGTTTGCAAATATTGTTTCTGTCACAGCTTCTGGTGATGAAAATGCTTATACCTTTAAGGTGGGTATTAAAAGTCCTGATAAGGGCTGTAATCAATATGCAAACTGGTGGGAAGTAATCTCTGAAAATGGTGATTTAATTTATCGTAGAATTTTAGGGCATAGTCATGTTAATGAACAACCTTTTGTGCGTTCTGGAGGAACCGTAAATATTCCTAAAGATCAAATTGTAATTATCCGTGCTCATATGAATACGTCAAATTATGGAACCCAAACCTTTAAAGGTTCTGTAGCAAGTGGTTTTGCTGCATTTACAACAACCGAAGGTTTTGCGAAAGAATTAAAGAGTCAAGAGCCTCAGCCTTCAGGTTGTGCTTTTTAGCTTCTCTAAAAGCTCTAAAAACAAAATAATCCTCAACGTTAGTTGAGGATTATTAAGAACTAAATATTTAGTTTTTGTTTGTTAGTTTAAGATGACAAACTCTGTTCGTCTATTCATTTGATGTGCCGCTTCACTACACGCTACACCGTTCACACATTGATTCACCATTTGAGTTTCACCAAAGCCTTTAGCTATTAATCTGCTTCTACTTATTCCTTGAGAAATTATATAATCTATTGCTGCATTTGCTCTTCGACTAGATAGTGCTAAATTGTATACACTACTACCTCGTGCATCTGTATAAGCATTTACTTGAATCTTAATGCTTGTACTTTCTTTCATCATCGTTACAATTCTATCTAGTTCATACGTGTCATCAGTTCTTATTTCTGAGCTATCAAAATCATAGTGTACAACTACTGAGTTTAAGTTTAGAATCTCATTCGTTGTTGTTGTTTCCACAACAGTTTCTGCTGCTTTTACATTTGTTTTGTCTTCTGTAGTTTCTGTTGCTTCTACAACAGTTTCTTTTGTTGTTTCTGCTTCTGTTGCTTCTACTTTATCTTTTGTTGTAACTACTTCTTCAGTATTCTTAACTAAACCTGTTACGGCTACAATATCTTCTGGTTCTCCAGGAAGTTTCTTCACTAAGAACTTATTTGCTGTGAGTGCTGGAGCATCTAAATAATTTGCTGTATTTATAATATGCTCTTCTTTAACATACTGCATGTTTGATGCTATTAACGTATACGTCTTATTACAGTCTAAAGTTAACTTATACTTTCCTTCATTATCTGTTCGTACTTGTTTTAATTGATTTCCTTCCTCATCAAACAATGTAATTGCCGCATCATATAACGCTAGTTCTGTTTCATTATCTTTAACGATACCTGCAATTTCTTGTAAACATTTTTTAGGTTTTTCTTCAATTAAGATATATGAATAGATGTCATTATTATCTTGACCTTGTAATCTGTTTGATGAAAAATAACCCCTATCTCCATTTTTAATATATGCAAAATCATTATTTATTCCGTTGATAGGTGCTTCTAAATGGTTTAATTCTGAAGCAGAATTATTAATTATCTGACTTGAATAAATATCTAAACCTCCTTGGCTTGTTGCCTGTCCGTTAGATGAAAAGTACAATACATTATCTTTTGTGATATGTGGTGTTACTTCATCTCTATTTGTATTTATTTTATCACCAACATTTGTTGGCTCTCCATAAGTACCATCCGTTTTTACATCAACTACATAAATGTCTGTTCCTCCATATGATCCTGGTCTATCTGAAACAAAATATAGTTTCTTACCATCTACACTTAATGTAGGTTGACTTGTTGTATATTTCTTACCATTAAATGGTAATTTTTTAACATTTACCCAGTTTCCTTGAGCATCTATAGTTGCAGTAAAAAGCTGATCTTTTGCTTTTTTCTTCGTTTTCTTCGCCGAAAAATAAACCTGCTTACTATCACTACTATACGTAACTCCTGTTTTAGAAATATTTTTATTTCGAGCTATTCCCTTTAAATCTGCTTTGTTAATTATTTCTCTTCCTTCATCTATTTGTCCAATAAATAAATCATTGGTACTCTTTTTAGATTCCGCATCTATTGGCGTTGTAAAAACTACATTCTCATTATAATACCCAACTGCATAATCAGATTTGGCAGTATTCATTTCTAAATACTTGATATGGTATTTATTTGTAGCTATATTCACTTTCTCTTCACCATTTATTGGTGTTGAAATTTCATTTTCTTGTACTGCAACTTTAGTTTCATTCGTTGATACCAACTCTTGTGTTTCGGTTACTTGTTGTTTTTCTTCTTCAACTTGTACTTCCGCTACCTGTTGTTTAGCAGCTTCTTTTTCCTTAGCTGTTTGACTTAGAGCTAATGCTTTCTTTGTTGCATTTTCTTTTTCAATTCTTGCTGCAATCTCTTTTCTTGTATTGGCTTTTTCTTCTTTTAATTTTTGCCTAGCGGCTACTTTTTCTTTTGTTGCTGCTGCTTTTGCTTTTTTAGCAGCTACCTTTGCTTCTCTTGCTGCAATAGCTTGTTCTCTTACTTGCAATCTTTGAGCCTTTAATTCTTGTTTTGCAGCTATTGCTTGTTCTTTTTCTGATTGCTTGTTTCTCTTTATTTCCTCTTTTAATGCTACTGTCTGTGCTGCCTTATCTTTTATTTCAGCAGCTTTAGCAGCTTCTTTTTGGGCAACTCTTTCTTCATTCTCTTTTTGGGTAGCTTCTCTTCTTGCTATTGTTTGTTCTTCTTCTAATTTTTCTTTTGCTTTAACTGCAGCTATAGATGCTTTAGCAGCTTCTTTTTTAGCTGTTATTTCAGCTTCTTTTCTTTGCTCTCTTTCTGCTACTTCCTTTGCATTATTTAATTTTGTTGCTTCTCGCTCTGCAAGTATTCTCTCACTTTCGGCTTCTTTCCTTGCTTTTAACTCTTCCTTTTGACTTAATGCTTTTACTTTTTTATCTTCTAACAATGCTTGTTTGCTTGCTTGTTTCTCTGCTACTCTTACTCTATTCTGCTCTTGCTTCTCTTCTCTAGTAAGTTCTCGATTCTCTTCACCAGAATCAACCAATACATCTTCTGTAGTTTCTTTTCTATCAACAGTAAATGCATACATATTAAAGTTATCTTTATCATTTGAAGAAAAATAACCTTTACCATTATAAGTAATATATGCAAACTCATCATGTGCTCTGTTTATAGAAACATCTAAATGTCTTGGCTCTGAAGCAATACCATTATTATCTAGCTGACTAACATATACATCTAGACCTCCTAAAGTATCATCTCTTCCATCAGATGAAAAGTATAATTTATTGTCTACTGAAATAAACGGAGTAACCTCTTCTCCTTTTGTATTTATTGTTTCACCTAAGTTCTTTGGCTCTCCATATGTACCATCACTATTAATTGCTACTACAAAAATATCAGTCTCTCCTATAGTAGAAGGTCTGTTAGATACAAAATATAATTTTTTGCCATCGTTACTTAAAACAGGTTGTTTACTAATATATTTGTCATTATTAAATGGTAGTTTTTTTATGTTCTTCCAATTTCCTTTGGCATCTACATCTGCAACAAAAATTCTATCATTCGCTTTTTTTCGCTTAGATTTTTTTCTATTTTCTCTCGCCGAAAAATAGACTCTTTTAAAATCTTTACTAAATGTTATTCCTGTTTTAGAAATATTTTTGTTTTGTGACACTCCACTCAAAGGTCTTTTGTTTGTAATCTCTCCTTCTTTATTTATATCTCCAAAAAATAAATCTATTGGAGTAGATGGAGAGTTATTTGTTGAACTTACAAAAACAACTTTATCATTCGGTAAAAATGCAACAGCATAATCTGAATGGCTTGTGTTTGTTTTTAAAGATTTGATTTTGTGTTTATCCGTCGGAGGATTTTGTGCAGCAAATACAAATGCAACACAAAGGAACAATAGGGTTCTAACTAAATTTTTCATTTTCTCGTTTTGGGGTTAGCCATATCATAACGAACAAATTTCCGATTCAGTATATATTTATTAACAATTTTAATTGTAATTGTTAATAAAGTAAGCCTAGCTATATTATTACCAAGCTTATTCTATTGATTTATAGTGATTTATATTTATTTATTTATTTTGTAAGATTTATTCAATTGTAGCAAAACATCGTCTGTTATATCCGCAGCTTCTTCTGCATACATCACTGTACCAATAATTCCTGAAGTTCCTAAGATATAGTTATACCCTTTTTCTTTAGCATACTTCTGGACAAAGTCCTTCAGTTCTTGAGATAGTTTTTTTAAACTCTCTTCGCTTAGTGTTTGTAATTGTTGTTGTATTTCTTGTTGTCGCTGATCATTAATTTGTTTCTCTTGCATTAACAACTGTTCGGTTTGTGCTCTTTTACTGGGCGACATCTTAGGTGCTTTCTGCTGGTAGTCCATCACTTTCTTCTGAAATCCTGTGTATGAACTATCTAACTCTGTTCTTAGTTTTTCTGATTTTACCTTTATTAGCTCTTCAGATTCTTTAGTGCCTTTATACTCCTTCATTATTTCCTCTACATCAACATAGGCAATTTTAATAGGCTTTGTACATGAGCTGATAGAAATAGCCAATACTAGTATTACAATTATTTTTTTCATGTGTACTTCTTTAGTATTTTTAAGTTGCGCAAAACTACATAATTTTGAGAAATAAGACCTATAAATTATTGTTATTGTTATTTGAAACAGAATAAGATATTACTATTTACTTTACCTTTAAAAGGCTTTGTTTCTAATGGTTTTACAGAATTCACCTAATAAACCACCTTTCTAAGTATTAAACACTCTTAAATGTGCTTAAAATTGTTTTTAGCTGTTTTTAATGATATATATATGCGATGAATACTCTTTGCTTCTCCTAGCCTTTAGGTTTGATTGGAATCCGATATAAAACGCTTTTAATAAATTTGATTTACCTGTTTTATATTTTTCTGATAATAAACTTACATAAAAAGAATCAAAAAGCATTGGGAGAATTTGAACAACTCTCATTTGTTCTTGTTGAAATAACTTTTGAATTGCTGTTTTAGAAAAATGCCATAAGTGTCTTGGTACATCATAAGCTGCCCAAAACTCTTTATAGTATTCTGCATCGTAACTTTTATAATTTGGCACGGCTATAATTAGCATTCCGTTAGGTTTTAATAATTGTTTTAAATTAAAAACATATTCGTTTAAATTTGGAACATGTTCCAATACATGCCACATCGTTATTACATCAAATTTTTGAGGTTTTATTTCTGTTCCGTTTAATAGATTTTCAATATTTGTGTGAATTTTAGTGCTTTCTTTTTGCAGTTTCTTCTTTGCGATATTTCTTGCTTTTTGATTAGGCTCTACACCTACCACATTCCAATTATTCTTTTCGCACATCGAAATAAAATCTCCTGTTCCTACACCAATATCTAATAGTGTCTTTTCTTTAAAATCAAATGTGTTTATTAATTTTAATTTCTTTTTTATCGCGTAGTTCTTTACCGTTTGATAAACTCTATCTCGTATTGTCTTATTAGAATCTGTGTGTGAGATATAAGCATCACTTTCATAATAACTTCCTAAATCCTCATCATTTGGTCTTGGTGAAGTTATTAGTAATCCAGATGCTACATCAATTACTAACGAAAACTCATCTTGTGAAACTGTATGATCCTTACAAGATAAGAATGGTTTTAAAGGTGCATTTAATATTGGCGATGTGTTTATTTGTTTCACGTATTTATTTCTATTATTTATTAATCCTCCTTCGCATTCCGCTTCGGTGAGCGATACTTATTTTATAGCGCTAAGCTTAAAATGTTTCACGTGGAACACATTAATTACCTTCCCATATAAACTAACAATACCGAAATATCGCTTGGAGAAACTCCTGATATTCGACTTGCCTGCGCTATGGTTGTAGGTTGTATTGTTGTTAGTTTTTCTCGTGCTTCATAAGACAATGATTTGATTTTACTATACTCATAATTTTGAGGTATACTAACGTTTTCTAATCGACTTAATTTATCTGCATTGTTTTTTTCTTTCTCAATATAACCTGCATATTTTACATGAACCTCTGTTTGTTCTATAACCTCATCATCTATCGCATTGTCTCGTATAAAATCGTTTACCTGTGGAAACTGACGTACATCTGTAAAGTCTAACTGCGGCCGTGCAGCAATCTTAAACATCTTCATAGATTGTGATACTTCTGCAGAATGCTTACGTATCAATATCGGGTTGACAGCTTCTGGTTTAATACTAGTTGTCTTTAAGAAATGAATAAATAAATCTGTCTTCTCACGTTTCTCACGCACACGATCCATTCTCCCTTGTGAAGCTAGTCCAATTTCGAAAGATCTTGGTGTTAAACGTAGGTCTGCATTATCCTGCCGCAAGAGCGTTCTGTATTCTGCTCTCGAAGTAAACATCCGGTAAGGTTCTTCTGTGCCTTTGGTAATTAAATCATCTATTAAAACGCCTATATATGCCTCATTACGCTTCAATATAAATGGGGCTCTTTCTTGTACTTTAAGTGCAGCATTAATACCCGCCATTAATCCTTGAGCAGCAGCTTCTTCATATCCGGTAGTCCCATTAATCTGACCCGCAAAAAATAAATTTTGAATTAACTTGGTTTCTAGGGTATAGCTGAGTTGAGTAGGAGGGAAGTAGTCGTATTCAATAGCATAACCAAACCTAAAAAATTTTACATTCTCAAAGCCCACAACCTTACGTAATGCCTTTGCTTGAGTTTCTTCTGGTAGAGAGGTAGAAAAGCCATTTACATAAACCTCAACCGTATCCCAGCCCTCTGGCTCTATAAATAACTGATGCCTATCTTTGCTTGCAAAGCGATCTATCTTATCTTCAATTGATGGGCAGTATCTCGGACCTATACTTTGTATTCTACCACTAAACATAGGCGACTGTTCAAAGCCTTCTCGTAATAAATTATGCACCTCTGTACTGGTGTGGGTCATATAACAAGAGCGCTGTGTACTTAATGGCTTTGTTAGTTTGGTGTATGAGAATTTCTGCGGTATAGCATCACCTGGCTGTTCAATCATTTTTGAATAATCTAAAGAACGCCCATCTACTCTGGGTGGTGTACCCGTCTTCATTCTTCCCGATTCAAAGCCCAACTTAACTAAGTCTTCAGTAATACCTACCGAAGCTCTTTCACCAGCCCTACCACCACCAAAACTTTTATCGCCAATATGTATTAAGCCATTTAGAAATGTGCCTGTAGTCAAGATAACTGTTTGGGCTTTTATAGTAATTCCCAATGTTGTTTTTACCCCTATAATCTTTCCCTTTTCAACAAGTAAGCCATTAACCATATCTTGGTAGAAATCAAGGTTAGGTGTCCGCTCTAACATCAATCGCCATTCCTCAGCAAAACGCATTCTATCGCTCTGTGCCCTCGGGCTCCACATTGCTGGTCCTTTAGATTTATTAAGCATTTTAAACTGTATCGCTGTCTTATCTGTAACAATACCGCTATACCCTCCTAAAGCATCTATCTCACGAACAATTTGCCCTTTAGCAATCCCTCCCATAGCAGGATTACAACTCATTTGTGCAATATTCTGTAAACTCATAGTAATTAATAAGGTGCTAGCACCTAAATTTGCGCTAGCTGCTGCCGCCTCACTACCTGCGTGACCACCACCAACTACAATTACATCATATTTATCTTGAAATAAGCTCATTTGTTTTGTTGTGTTCCACGTGGAACATTTGTTTTTATTAAGAATGTTTTTATTAAAATTTAATGCTTCTTGGTTGGGCTCAGAGGCACATAACTGTTTTGAGTTATTGCTGCGGTTAAAGTTCGCGCAAAGATAGATAATAATCTTCTTTCTCTCGCATTACCTTTTTCTCTACTGCTGTTTTATCATTATACTTACAAAAATGTAATATGCCATGAATCATTACGCGGTGTAGTTCATCATCAAAAGATACATTAAATTTAGTTGCATTTTCTCTAACCCTATCTATAGAAATAAATATATCTCCTGAGATTAACCTACCTAAAGAGTCATTAAAACTAATTATATCAGTTAATGTGTTGTGTTTTAAGTGTTTAATATTTAATTCAAGCAAATATCCATCATCACAAAAAATGTAGTTAATGTCTTCTGCTGTAAACTCCTCTTTTAAAACCGCGAAACGAACCCATTCTGTAATAGCATCTACATTTGTTAGTTTAAAATCGGTTATGGAATTAAATGCAATCATTTCAGCTTATTTGTCTTAAAAATAAACCCTTCAAAACTCTTAGAGTAGACTATATAACGAAAACTATTCTTTAAAAAGTAACTTGACTCATTTTTAAAGCCCTCATGTTTATTAACTCCAAGTTGATATAATGCATTAGCTCCAACAAAGGATGTTGTTCTATTTTGCTTCTTTTTATAACTCAAAACTAATGATATCACATGATTATCATAAAGGAGAGGCCTATTGGCTGAAAAAC
>Ga0256844_10000986_pt1 | contig 10782 bp, 11 predicted proteins | sample MusselsmetaG_FD_189100 | JGI IMG/M metagenome (GOLD analysis project Ga0256844, IMG submission 189100) | Mussel associated microbial communities from hydrothermal vent at the East Pacific Rise, Pacific Ocean - Mussels | ecosystem: Host-associated > Mollusca > Shell > Unclassified ... | reverse complement strand
CTACAGCTAAAAGCAGATAAAGTTTAATAAGACACCCCCCCACTTTTGCATAGCCATGCAAAAGTGGGGGGGTGTGCTCAACTCTTTCTGAGTCGGCTAATTGTTTTTGTATATTTTAGAATGGATGAACATTCACTATAATACTCATATCAACATTAATTAATCTCAATCAGTCAAAACTCCTCTCTCAAGTATTCTATTTGCTCATCAACAAACGTAGAAATAAAACTATCAAAAACATTAACGTGTCTGCATTCAAGAATCTCTCTTGTTGCTATTTCAAACCAGTAGTCTTGAGAAAAATTAATTATAGACATCTCTAATGTTTCGCTGTTTTGTGATTTTATATCAAAACAACTAAAGCTACCGTACCCCCCCTTAATAAAGAAAAAAGGGATAATATTATTCAAACTTTTCTTATGCTGTTCATTTAAACCAGTGCTAATACCTACTTCATCTCTTAGTTCGTCAAAGACTTTTAAGTACATGTCATAAAAAGGAGTCATATAATAAAAATAACCTTTATATTCAAATTCTAGTAATTTCTCATTGTTGCCATCACCATAATCATCTACTACCTGTTGTCCAATTTTAAAATTTCCAACTTTTAGCCGAAAGTTTTTATAGTCATTAGGAAGCTTGATACTTAATTTGTTTTCTATTTCTAAAATTTCATTTTCTGTTACTTTTAAGTTTTTCAACCACTCAATTTGATAGTTATCAATTAAAAAAGCTTTTTCTTCGGGGTTTTTTTCTATTGCCTTGTTTACAACCTGCTCAAGGTATAGGAGTGATTCTTCTGCTGTTCTTATCATTTTTTCTCCATGAGAGGCTAAGGGGAGATAGCTAGTCTTATATTAATCTTTTGTTTCTATTTAGATATATTCTCTGTAATTAGGGAACGCTTGTAATACTTATGTTTTCACAATCATTTTAGTACTTTTAAACATGGCTTAACTGCCTAAGACCCTAAGTTTTTATTCCAAAGCATACTGGTGTAAAATCTCTTGAAGCTCATCATTAAAATAATCAGAGATATAGTGTTTATACGTTTCTTTTTTTAATATTTTTTCTCTAATAAGCACCTCTTCTTGGCTAAAATCATTATTAGAAAATTCAGAATAAGGATCGGCTTTAATTTTTCTTAAAATAACTTCATCCCATAGAGATTCAAAAGTCTTAATAAATATATCAGCAATACTTTTATTTGAAAAATTTTCATAAATATATAATCTATCTTTTTCCTTCCATCTTCCCACCCACATATTGACATAAGGTGCTGTCATCTCCGAAGTAAAAGATAATTCTAACCACTTTTCATCAATTGCATAACGTTTAAAAATAGGTATCTCTAAATAGTAGTAATAGTATCTCATCCATTTTGAGATCTGTTCATATAACTCTTGAGGAATATATTTATCTTTTTCTCTATTAGACAGGCGAATATAAGCATCAAGTGCAGGCTGTAATGAAGGAGTATCCTCGTCCTTATAAAGTGTTCTTCTTTTAGCTGTAGATAAAGCATTAAGATAGGTATCAAGTAGTTCTTTAAGGCTAGGAAGCAATGAAGCATCATTGACGTTATTTTTAAAAAAGTAATCCTCGGAATAGAATTTTTTCGTATATTGAAATACCACCATTAAATAATATTGATGTATATAATCATCTAAATTATTTTTAAGCTTACCTCTTAATTCTCCTATTTTTTCTCTTATATACTCGGTAGTTAACTCCCCTTTTAACTCTATTGTTAATGCTAATAAGCTCAATACGCTATTTTCAATATACTCTTCGTCAAGTTTATTTATTACATCTTTTTTTGTTATGTCATCCTCTTTGTTAAGTAGTATCAGCTTATTTTCATCATCCATATCGTAACTATTGGGGTCAAAACTAAAATCAACATCTGAAAAATTTTCACAAAGCCCCTCTACCACCTCAATAATTCCTTTATCGTTTATGTTTAACTTACCATAGTGATCAAAAGGTGTTTGTAGTTTACTTCGTATGTTCCCTCCAATTTTAAAAAGAGAAAATAGCGTACCATCTAAAGAGACTCTTCGTAAAAAACCGCCTCTAAAAAGTACCCAGAAAGCCTTCTCATCTTTTTCCCAAGTGACAACATATAAATCATTATGAATTCTATCAGACTCATCTATAATTTCTTTTATAGGCGTACTGTAGTCATCTTTTTCAACTATTGTTGAATGTGTTTTATTCCACAAGTAGCATAAAGGCTTATGTATCCAAGGGGTGTATCTAGCAAATTTATAAACAGCGTATGCTTGTTTTGAGTAAGCAATTTTTCTCCATAAATCTTGCCACTCTTCAAGAGGATTTTTCTCCTCTGGATAGTTGCCCCTACCTTTTTTCTCTAACTCCTCTGGCATTTCATGCAAGTAACCTACAAACTCTTCTTCTCTATTGTAAACCACTAACTCTCTTGTGCTAAAGGTATCATCAAGAGGGAAAACTTCTACTTTATGTTGAATATGACGTTTACCATTTTTAGAGATAATACTTAATCCCCCATATTTTGTGCGAACTACTAGCGTTCCACTGGGGGAAATCCATGTATCAGCAGCTGAATGAGTAGAGCTACCCTGTTGGCTTTTAAAAGGTACCCTAGTGTAACTCTCTTCTTTAGAGTCATAAGTTAACAAATCTTCTTGAAAACCATATTTATCATATAAAGAATAGGAAGCCATACTCCACAAGTGAGGTTTCTCTTTATGTTGAATAGCCACGCTCCGATATTTTTTTTCTAAATCATGGGCTTGTTTTTCTATTTGAAGTGTTGATGTAACTATGATGAGTATAAGATCTTCTTCCTCCCCTTCACCCTCATCATCTATATAGCGAACTCTACCTTGTAATAAAAGTTTATCTGCAGTTTCATTGTAATTTTTATCATCTAAAGAACTAACTTCAAAACCTTCAGGGTATACCAAATGACTCAGCAAAGTTTGTGTTATAAGACAATATTTATATAATCCTTTTGTTTCATGACAAAGTATTAATGTATCACCAATAACTTGATAGTGATGTAAACCATTAATTGTATTGTTCCAAGGAAGCAATACCCAAGGTTTTCTATTATCAGTATACAAAACAACTAAAAGCGAAAGATAATGCATTTCTGTTCTGTATTTTTTAATTATATATCTTTCATTGTTCATTATATTAATCTCTGTTATTTTTTCATCGCTTTCTGAATACGTTCTTGTATTGATGTAAAATCAGATTCTTCAGGTGTCTCCGCCATATCCGCACGAATAGGATTCAAATCAACATACGTCATACAAGCATGAGTGCCTGCTCATCCAACAGGGCTTGGCTTTTAAAACGACCCTCCAAAAAATGCCCTGTAACGTGATCTTCCCGATTGGACTCATGTGCAGTACTTTCATTAAGCAAGCGCATAAACCCGCTAATATCATAAAGGCGAGTACGCCATTTTTTGATAATTTCATCGACTACACAGGATTAACTTATTGGCTAGAATTTTATAATCCCATTTAACAATATAATTTTTTATTGTTCTTGTGGGGAAATAGTGTTGGATTTCTTAAATACCAATCTACTATTCTCATAGAGATATTTTCGTAAATGTCATCTTCTATATATGGTATTGTTTTATATGATATTTGCTTCAAATCATGTTTTATTTGAGAAAGCATTTCACTCTTAAAAATAGATTCATCTAATAAGTATTTTTCAAGATACTTAACTAACAATCCGTGACAATTTTTATGAAAATTTCCATTTCCATTTCTTTGTGCTTCATCTCTTAGTTTTTCAATAGCACGTAACAACTCTCCCTGTACTGTTATTGCCTGACCACTCGCTGGTACAAGTTTTTGCCACATAACTTTTAGTGTTTTGTTGTAATTCTTGCTGTTAAGAGAATGGTGTAATTTTATTATATCTATAGAGGGAGCTACTATTTCTGTTTCAACAACTTCTTTTTGGGGGATTAAACTTCTGTCGAAGCTAATATCTAAACCATCTAATAACTCAGTAAATTTATCACTATCCCAGGACATTCCCATTTCAATTACTCTATCGGTAATTTTAGCTCCTTTATCAATTAGATATTTAGCACTGGGTATAGGGTCTGAAAAGGTATTGATAAAAACATTTGAAAGCGGAGTGTTATTGTACTTATTTAAATATTCAATATCTGCACCTTCTTCTACTAAAATCTGAATAATATTTAGTGCTCTCGAACCACTCCCAGCAGACAGTGCGATACTAAATTGTTCAAAATTATCGGAGAAATGAGTTTTGAAGGATTTTATGATAAATTTGAGCAGTTTAATGTTACCCAAATATGCTGCGATTTCAATTGGCGTTTCCTCTAAATCACTAACGGCATCAATTCCTACTCTTTGCAATATTCTGAGGGCCTTGTCCTCATCTATTTTTTTTCCACCATAGCCTAATGATTCTTGGAATGTATATGGTAATTTTTTTGGCATATTTATCCTATTATGAGTTGAGTAGGCAGCTAACAGCTTATTAGATAGCTTCTGTCTAACGATGAAATTATGGCTGTCCTTTATTGTCGATCCTTCTGTTGGGTTAATGATAGGCAATTACACTGATTTTGTTACAGATCTCAAAGATCTGCCTGTAACGCCGCCAAGATAAGATATTGTCGGTGTTTTCATTTAGAGTGAGAGTCAGGTTTTTCTTTTTTTATCATTCGCATATCATTTGTAGCGTCAAAATCTCGTATATAAACATAATTCTTATCTTCTGCTAGGTAATCAAATTTTATTCGCTCATCTAATCCAAAAAGACGAAACGAAGCATAATCTGCTTTTTTAACCGCGACTGATTTCCAAAATATTTGTTTATCGTCTTGTGAAAAATCAGAATATTTAGCCAGCTTTAAATGTTTCACATTTGCGCCTTTAATTTCATCTAATTCAAAATAAACATGGTCTTTATCTTGCGCGTAGTTTTCTTCTAGTACCACAAAGCTTTCATGGTCTATCGTTTTATTTCGTCGATAAGAACGCCCTTCGATAAAATAGATTTGTTGATTATCCATCGCGTAATCACGACTCTTAAACTTAAAACTAGGCCCGTGACTTCCTTTGATTATTTTATCGTTGATGTAAACACCATACCTATCTGCAGTTAGATAGGTATCAATCACTTGAAAACTTTTAGGGTCTCTTTTCCTAAGCCTCTTACCTTTGTAATAAACCCTTTTTTTATCTACTGCATAGCGTTTTTCAATTTCTTTAAACGTCTTTACATCTGCTTTTTTGACTTTACGTTCTGCCGCTACGACATCCATATAAAAACTAATACCTGTGCGGTAAGTATAATGATAAATAACATCATTATTTTTTATTTCATAACTCCCGTAAACACTCATTGAAGGTTGTTTAAAATCTTTTGCAAAATTAATATTCTTAACTTCAAATACAGTGGGTGGTGCTGGTGTAGTATCACTACTACTTTCAATCACAGTGGACAAAATAGTCCACGCAGCAAACACAATGAAGCCTGCGAAAGCCAAAAAATATAAAATAACTTTTAATAGAGTTTTTATGATTTTCATGTCTATTTATCTACCCGTTACAAAATCATAGGATGCCATAATCATATCACCAAAAATCAACTGATTACCCCGTGAAAACCCCATCACTTTTATTCTAATAAATATGCAAAAGTAGGGGGGTGTACCTTGCCAATCAACAATACTAAACAAACTGCCCAGCACACCAGCCCGATGCCCATGCCCACTGGAAGTTAAACCCTCCTAAATGTCCTGTGACATCAACGCCTTCGCCGATAAAATATAAATCTTCTATCTTTTTAGCTTCCATGGTTTTGGACGATAGCTCGTTAGTGTCCACGCCGCCACGCGAGACTTCTGCCGTGCGTAGGCCTTCTGTGCCGTTGGGTGTTAGTTGCCAGTTGTGTAATTGCTGTGCGATGGCTTCTAGCTCAGGTGGGTTGTATTGTTGCATGGGTTTGTTTTTGAGTAAGCCCTCGCAGAGCTTACCCGCAAGACGTTTTGGAAGCTTGTATGCCAAGACGGTTTTCAATTCTGCCAGCGGGTGTTGTTCGCGTTGCTCTGTTAGCTCTGTTTCAATATCCTCATCGGGGAAGAGGTCGATGCTAATGCTTTCGCCTTGTTTCCAATAGGATGAAATTTGCAAAACAGCAGGGCCGCTAATGCCACGATGGGTAAAGAGAATCGCTTCTTTAAAATGATGACCACTTTCTGATGTGATTGAAACGGCTGTCGAAATGCCTGATAAATCCTTAAAAAAGCCATCCAATTCTTGCTGAGAAAAAGTAAAAGGCACAAGCGCAGGCGTAAAGGGAAGGGTGTTAATTGAAAACTGTTTGGCAACGCCCAATGCAAAATCACTAGCCCCCATGGCAGGAATCGAAGGGCCACCTGTGGCAATGACTAAGGAGGTTGAGCCGTAATCGCCTGCTGAGGTCTTGATTATAAAATTATCATCTTTGCTAATGGATTGAATATTACTGCGAAGCTCAATCGTGACACCCGCATCGCGGCATTCATCGACTAATAGCTCAACCACCGCTTTTGCTTTTTGATCACAAAAAAGTTGCCCGAGTGATTTCTCTTCCCAACTTAAACCGTGTGATTCCATCAAAGCGATAAAATCCCACTGCGTGTAGCGCGATAGGGCAGACTTGCAAAAGTGAGGATTGTCAGAGAGGAAGTTGTCAGGCTCGGTATAAAGGTTGGTGAAGTTACAGCGACCGCCACCCGAGATAAGAATCTTCTTTCCCACCTTATCAGCCTTATCTAAGATTAATACTTTGCGCCCGCGTTTGCCTGCTTCAATGCCACACATCAGCCCAGCGGCACCAGCGCCTATAATAATTACGTCATATCTTTTCATTTTGCTATTATAGAGAACTTGTTGAGAATAAAAGTAGATAAATAATATGTTCAGCAGAATAAAAGAAGACATCTCTTGCGTATTTGATCGTGACCCGGCGGCGCGAAACACCTTTGAGATCATCACAACTTACCCGGGCGTGCATGCAATTATCATGCACCGCTTTAGTCATGCGCTTTCAAATAAGGGCTTCAAATGGTTGGCGCGCGTGCTTTCCAATGTGGCGCGTTTGTTTACAGGGATAGAAATTCACCCCGGCGCAGTCATTGGCAGACGCTTTTTTATCGACCACGGCATGGGTATCGTAATCGGCGAAACGGCTGAAATTGGCGATGATTGTTCCTTGTACCACGGCGTAACTTTGGGTGGAACAAGTTGGAGCCCCGGCAAACGCCACCCTACCTTGGGTAATAATGTGGTTGTCGGTGCAGGTGCAAAAATACTCGGGCCCATAATGATAAACGACGGCGCACGCATAGGCTCAAACGCCGTTGTAGTAAAAGAAGTGCCATCAAATATGACGGTGGTAGGCGTGCCAGCGCGCGAGGTGATTAAGTCAGACATTACCCAAGAAAACCGCGATAAAATTGCCGAAAAAATGGGCTTCGATGCTTATGGTGCAACCCAAGATATGACCGACCCCGTGGCAAAAACAGTCAATCGTATGCTGGATCATATCCACAAAATGGACGAACGCATGGATAAGATGTGCCAGCAGGTGCAGGAATTGGGCGGAAAACTAGATTTTGAGCCATTGCCAGAATTAAAAAATGCAGAGCTATCTGAGTGTAATCCTGATAGCCAAAAAGAAAAAAGCTAAAGACACTTTTTGCCACGGAAGGACACGGAAAAACACGGAGAAAAGAAAGAAACAATAGATAATAAATAAAGCGCATAATTAACTACAAAGCAGTAATGCACAATTACTACTGTTTTTACTTCTGTGTTTTCCCGTGGATTCTGTGGCAAAAAATCTTTTAACAAAGATCACCCACAAACTGTAGTAATACTTGACTGCCTTTGTCGGGTATTCTAGTATCTCATTCATCAGATCACCCCCGAAACTACTGATGAGTGACACATGAAACTAACCACAAAAGGACGTTACGCAGTTACAGCTATGCTGGACTTGGCTTTGCATGATGGCAATGGCCCTGTTTCTTTGGTTGAAATTTCAGAACGCCAAGATATTTCTCTCTCGTACCTTGAACAACTCTTTTCAAAATTAAGACGACAAGAACTAGTAACAAGTATGCGCGGCCCTGGCGGCGGATATAGCCTAAGCCGTGGCCCAGAAGATATTGCGATTTCAAATATCATTATGGCGGTGGATGAAAACCTTGATGTAACCAACTGCGGAAGTGCCTCAGGCGGCTGTGATAAAAATAAACGCTGTTTGACCCATAATTTATGGATGGATTTAAGCAGTCGAATCCAATCGTTTCTTGATGATATTTCATTGCAAGACATGATGGATAAAAAGGACGTGCTAGAAGTAGCAACACGCCAAAAAAATATTAATGTAGATGGCTTAAATAGCCTGTCTGACGCGACAAGCTAAGGATTTAGATATGAGCAAAATAACCACCCCAATTTATATGGACTACTCAGCCACAACCCCAACCGATCAGCGCGTTGCGGATAAAATGGCTCAGTACCTAACGGTTGATACCGCATTTGGTAACCCTGCATCAAGCAGTCACACCTTTGGTTGGGATGCGGATGTAGCGGTAAAGCAGGCGCGCCAAGATGTGGCAGATTTAATCAATGCAGACTCACGCGAAATCGTTTGGACCAGTGGTGCAACCGAATCAGATAACCTTGCGATTAAAGGCGCGGCACATTTTAATACCCGCAAAGGCAAGCACATCATCACGATGAAAACAGAACATAAAGCCGTGCTAGACACTTGCCGTCAGCTTGAGCGCGAAGGTTTTGAAGTAACTTATCTTGATCCTATGCCTAACGGTCTTCTCGATATTCAAGTATTAAAAGATGCGATTCGTGAAGACACAACAGTTGTATCAATCATGCACGTAAATAACGAAATTGGCGTGATTCAAGACATTGCGGCAATCGGCGAGCTTTGCCGTGAAAACAAAATTGTATTCCATGTTGATGCGGCACAAAGCGCAGGCAAAGTACCCATCGATTTAGGCGAGCTTAAAGTAGACTTGATGAGTTTTTCTGCTCACAAAATTTATGGTCCAAAAGGTATTGGCGCATTGTATGTTCGTCGTAAGCCACGCATTCGCATCGAAGCACAAATGCACGGCGGTGGACACGAGCGCGGTATGCGTTCTGGCACATTAGCCACGCACCAAATTGTAGGCATGGGCGAAGCATTCAAAATTGCAAAAGCAGAAATGGCAACCGAAAATGATCGTTTGTTGATGATGCGTAACCACCTTTATGATGGCTTTAAAGACATGGAAGAAGTCTATGTAAACGGCGATCTTGAGCAACGTGTTGCAGGCAACCTAAATATCAGCTTCAACTATGTAGAAGGTGAAAGTTTAATGATGTCACTCAAGGGCATCGCGGTTTCATCTGGTTCTGCCTGCACCAGCGCATCGCTAGAGCCAAGCTATGTATTGCGCGCGCTAGGCCGTAATGACGAATTAGCACACAGCTCGCTACGCTTCACAATTGGTCGTTTCACAACGATGGAAGAAGTAGATTACGCCATCGCACAAACACGCGAGGCAGTAGAAAAATTACGTGACCTTTCACCACTCTGGGATATGTTTAAAGATGGCATAGACTTGAGTACAGTTGAATGGGCGGCACACTAATTAATCCAGCGCATTGCTGAATCAATTAGTTATTAATAGATTATAGAGGGAAGTTAAAATGGCATATTCAGAAAAAGTAATCGACCATTACGAAAATCCACGTAACGTGGGCGCAATGGATAAAGATGCATCAGACGTAGGAACAGGCATGGTTGGCGCGCCAGCGTGTGGCGATGTGATGAAGCTACAAATTAAGGTGGGTGCTGACGGAATCATCGAAGATGCGAAGTTTAAAACGTATGGTTGCGGTTCTGCAATCGCATCATCTTCTCTTTTAACCGAGTGGGTAAAAGGCAAGTCTTTGGATGAAGTTAAAGCCATTAAGAACACCGATATTGCAGATGAATTAGAGCTTCCTCCAGTAAAAGTTCACTGTTCTGTTTTAGCAGAAGATGCAATTAAAGCGGCTATCGAAGATTTTCAAAGCAAGCAGTAATAAGTAAGGTTTTATTATGGCAATTACATTTACAGATGCAGCAGCGGATCGTGTTAGCGCTTTTTTAGCAGATCGTGGCAAAGGTGTAGGTTTACGTCTAGGCACAAAAACACACGGCTGTTCTGGTATGGCGTATGTGGTTGAATTTGCAGATGAGATTGAAGAAAGCGACACCGTTTTTGAAGATCACGGCATTAAAATTATCATCGACCCAAAAAGCCTAGTTTACCTCGATGGCACCGAAATGGATTATACAAAAGAAGGCTTAAACGAAGGCTTTAAGTTTAATAACCCCAACGAAAGCGGCGCCTGTGGTTGTGGCGAGAGCTTTACGGTTTAGAATAGTAGTAATGAAGCACACCCCCCCACTTTTGCAAGGCACAACACAGCCTCCACAAATATTAATATTGCTTGGGTAGTTTGTAGATGCTCGATTTTAAAAAGAACTATTTTAAGCTATTTGGCTTGCCCGAACAGTTTGAGCTAGATACAGCAAAGCTTGGTTCCGCTTTTCGTGAGCTACAAGCAAAATATCATCCCGATCGTTTCATCAATGCCGATGATAAAGAACGCCTTGTCGCTATGCAGACTACAGGTTTTATTAACGAGGCGAATGAAACCTTAAAGTCATCACGTTTACGCGCACGCT
>Ga0256844_10000985_pt1 | contig 10784 bp, 5 predicted proteins | sample MusselsmetaG_FD_189100 | JGI IMG/M metagenome (GOLD analysis project Ga0256844, IMG submission 189100) | Mussel associated microbial communities from hydrothermal vent at the East Pacific Rise, Pacific Ocean - Mussels | ecosystem: Host-associated > Mollusca > Shell > Unclassified ... | reverse complement strand
ATGCTAAATCTCCGCAAGAGAAAATAGAAACTGCACAGGATTATTTGAAAAATCTACCAAAAGGTGAGCATTCTATAGAAGCTCAGAGGCTAATTAAACGTGCTGAAAAAGAAATACATTTGGCAAAGGAAAAAGCTGATAATGAGGAAACTAAGCGTGTGGCAAAGGAAAAACGGTGGTGGCAACCTGTAATAGATGCTAAATCTCCGCAAGAGAAAATAGAAACTGCACAGGATTATTTGAAAAATCTACCAAAAGGTGAGCATTCTATAGAAGCTCAGAGGCGAATTAAACGTGCTGAAAAAGAAATACATTTGGCAAAGGAAAAAGCTGATAATGAGGAAACTAAGCGTGTAGCAAAGGAAAAACGGTGGTGGCAACCTGTAATAGATGCTAAATCTCCGCAGGCAAAAATAAAAGCTGCACAGGATTATTTGCAAAACCTAGATAACGGAAAATATGCAATTACGGCGACAAGTGTTATTACAAAAGCCCAAGAAGAATTGCGTGTGGATAACCGTTGGTGGCAAGCAGTAATAGATGCTAAATCTCCGCAAGATAAAATAGAAACTGCAAAGGCTTATTTAGAAAAAATAGATAATGGTGAACATACTGTTGACGCTAAAACTGTTATTGCACAAGCCAAAACTGTTTTACGCGAAAAAAACGAACAACGCTGGTGGCTGCCAGTGGAGCAAGCCGGCTCTTTGGAGATAAAAGCTGAAAAAGCTGAAGCCTACTTAAAAGAGTTGCCAAATGGCAAACACGCTGCTAAAGCTAGTGTTATCATTACACAAGCTGAGTCTGAAAAAAATTGGAACGCCTTTAAGGCTGATTATTATAACTGGTTTAATAACGGCTATTTTTTAGAAGCTGCACAAATTTTAAGCCAGCGTCAATATGATCAGAAATTACAAGCTTTAAAGCAGCAATTTTCAAATCACGTCATTCATTCACTGACAACTAAAATCAGTTATTTAATGAAACGCAGAAAATGGTCTTCTGCCTATAAAGAACTTGATAAGTATGGCTCTTGGCCGTCTGAGTTCCAAACAGTGGAAAAACGTGCTCAAATTCGGGCATTGATTAAAAAAGTGCAAGTAGCTGAAGACAGTTTACTTTATACCGAATTTCTTGAAGCGAGAGATTTAGAACGTGCAGAGAATTATTTAAAATCCGCACCATTGCAAACAATGCAAGGACATGTAACCAAATACAAAAACTATCTGATTAAGATGCAAAATCCCATAAGATTTACGCTTTTCCTTGATAGGATAGAGTGGGGCGATATTAACGAGAATGATAATACCATTACAGTTTTTATTGATGGTAAAAAAATTATCGAAAATGAGGATAGCATTGATGCCGATTCTTATACCTCAACTGGAGAAATTGGACACTGTTATTTTGTACATAAGCTCAGTGATCTTGTCACCATTCAAGTCAAGATTGTTGAAAACAATAGGATGTCCGATAATGATGATAATGGGCAAGGGCGTAAAAAAGTTAAAGTTGCTAATTTAAATGGTTTTAGTCTGGTTCTGAAACCAGCAGGAGAAGAATCCCCAAAGTCTAAAGCTGTATTTAGGCTTCATGGAATACCCCGAAAACCACATTTACCCTCATGGGAGGCAAATTAAATAAATGTCGATTTTTTTAATAGCACAAACACCGCGTGCTGGTTTACGGAATCACAATTTTGTGATTCCGACTGATGTACCGATTTTGATACCAGAAGTCCAAGAATACCTAAACACGGCTATTTTTAAACCTGAAGGCAAGAATTATATTGCAGTCAGTCAAATGGTTGAACAGGTTGCTGATGGTCGTATGGGACGTGAAATGTTGATGTTGGTAGGACTTGATGTCGAAAAATTATCAAATGAACAACGCGAAGCAGTACGTTCCAAACTTCAAGACTATTTATCTTCTGATTTTGCGACTTTAGTCACTCAGACTATTGATTGGAACAAATATAGCGGCAATTTTATTGAGCGTTCCGAGCTAGTTCAATGGGGGCAAGATGATGTTTTTATAGGCTTGCCTCAGTTTGTTAAAACAGAAACGCTGGTTATCCCAGCACATGAGGAGACAGAAGAAGATTCAATATTTTCATCTTCAAATAAATTCCAGTCATTTTTTGAAAAAAAGAACATAATTCGTTTGTTGGGTATTGTTCTAGTGTTGATGATAACTGCTGCTAGTGTCAAACAATGTACAAAAGAAGAACAAGAATCTTTAAAACAAAAATACGCACAGACACCTGCTGAAAGCAATCAAAATCCCTATGATAAATATAATACTTTCTTACCTTTTGATTGTCAGGTTTCTAACGAAAATCCGAAAGCATTAGAAGAAATCAGAACATTGTGTAGTGTTGTATCTGAAGTTGACGATTCTACAGAATTCTGGAAAGAATTACAGGAAGATGACAATATCTGTAATGATAAGTTGGAGTTATCTCCTGATAAAGACGTTAATCAAGAGACTTTTCTTCAATTTGTAAATAAAACTAAAACTAAATTAGAAAACTTGCTTGATAATAGTTTTCCTAATGATATGTCGTTAGACGACGGAAAAATGGTGAATTCGCTAGTCGAGAGTCGTAGGAAATTAAGGAGATTGCACAACGCATTATTTCAAAATAATCCGTATGATGAAAAAGTATGTCTACCATTTTTTACGGATGAAGATGTCAAAATTACTTCAAAGTTAGACGAAGAACTAAAAGGCAGTGGTATAAAGCTCGTGGATTGTTTGAAAACTGATGATTTTTGTACTTCAGAATCTGTAAAGCAACATAAATTGGTTCGTCTCAGAAAAAAAATAGAGGAAACAATTGCGGTTAATACCTACGAGGACAAGGAGAATGCCATAAAAGAATTAGAAGCACTCGGTTATGATAAACTCAAACAACTTGAGAAGAAACTTGATTCCCAAGAAGAAAAAATCAAGATGATTGATTTAGTAATGATATTTATCTCAAATGAGTATCAAAATAAGAAAAAGCCTATTTCTGAGTTGCTTGGTTTTAAGGATAACCATTTTTTGAAGGACCAAACACGAAAACTTCCAAAAGTAGTAGCAGTTCGTAATGATTTAAGAAAACTAGATATAGCTTTGAATGGTAAACATAAATCAAATATTGTCTATTTACCATTTTTTACATCTGAAGATGTCACAATTATTAAAAGCTTAAATACAAAACTGGAAGGCAGTGGTATAAAGCTCGTGGATTGTTTGGCAAAGGATATTTGTAGCCCTGAATATGTGATATTTAATAAACTCAACAACAGGCAGTTGGGGCTGCTTAAACTCACATATGATGCCATCATAAAAGAATTAGAAGCACTCGGTTATGATAAACTCAAAAAACTTGAGTCTCAAAACAGTTTTAATATGAGTGATTTAGTGGTGCTTATATCTGATGATGAGGATAAAAAGCGGATTTATGAGTTATTTGGATTGGATAAAAACAAGCAAATTTCAAAATTCAAACAAATAGTAGAAGTTCGTAATGCTTTAAGAGAACTAGATGCAGCTTTGAATGGTAATTCTCCAAAGACTGTCTATTTGCCTTTTTTCTCTGATGATGATGTTACAATTATTAACGATCTTCGTGGGAGATTGAATAATGCAAAACTAGTTACACAAAAAGAGAATCTGTTGGAGGGATTGAAAGAGATAAGTGAGATTGCTGAACAAGTAAACAATAAAAAATATCAGCAAAAACTGATGACAATAGCAATAAATAATTTGAAAGAATGCTCTTCATCTGGCAATCTAAATGCTTGTATATCTAAAGATTTATATAATTTTTCAGGTAAGAATATTAATTTTAATGCTCTTTCTGAAAAAATTAATAAGTTGACAGACAGTATTAAAGAAGTGAGAAAACCTTGAACTCCAAACTCCAGTTAGGAGTGCAAGGTTACCTTGCAGGAGCTGGACTGGGTTTTTATCCTTTCTTGTCTGAATCAGGATTTGCAGGATTTTAGGATTGGCAGGATTAAAGGCTAAGGCTTATGTTTTTGTTTTTAATCCTGTAAATCCTTTAATTCTGTAAATCCTGATTCAGACAAATAAGAAAAACTACAGGGATGAGTTATAAAAAAGGATAAGGCATACAAAGCTAAAGCTTTGTACTCCAATGGTTTTTATCCGCTTTTATAACTCATCCCTGTAGTTATTTTTGTTTTTAATCCTGTAAATCCTTTAATCCTGTAAATCCAGATTCAGACAAAAATGGATAAGGCAAGCAGTTTGTTCAAGGTAACCTTGAACTCCAAAAGTACATAGAACTATAACCGCTCGCGTAAGCGTTCTACAGCCATCCGTACTTGATTTGGCGCAGTTCCACCAATATGATTACGAGCCGCTACTGAGCCTTCTAAAGTTAAAATTTCATATACATCTTCTTGAATTAGCTCTGAAAAGCTTTGAAATACTTCTAAATTTAAAGCGTCCAATTCGCTTTGATTTTGAATACAATGCTGTACGGCTTTGCCTACAATTTCATGAGCATCTCTAAATGGTACGCCTTTGCGTACTAAATAATCGGCTAAATCTGTAGCGGTACTAAAACCCTGTTTTGCTGCTACACGCATTGAGTCTCGCCGTACTTCGATTGTCGGTATCATGTCTGCAAAAACTCGCAAACTACCTTTTAATGTATCGACTGTATCAAACAATGGCTCTTTATCTTCTTGATTATCCTTATTATAAGCCAAAGGTTGCGATTTCATCAAAGTCAATAAACTAGTTAAATGCCCATAAACGCGCCCAGTTTTACCACGCACTAATTCTGGTACATCAGGATTTTTTTTCTGTGGCATAATTGATGAGCCAGTAGTAAAAGCGTCGCTTAATTCAATAAAATTAAACTGTGCTGATGACCATAAAACCAATTCCTCAGAAAAACGCGAAAGGTGCATCATCAATAAAGCCGCATCCGCAGTAAATTCAATCGCAAAATCCCTGTCACTTACTGCATCTAAGGAATTTTCTGCTACATTTTCAAAACCTAATAATTTCGCTGTATAATGGCGATCTATTGGATAGCTAGTTCCTGCAAGGGCTGCCGCACCAAGTGGCGAACTATTCATACGCTTACTACAATCTAATAAACGCGACTTATCACGCAATAACATTTCACTCCACGCCAATAAATGATGCCCAAAAGTAGTAGGCTGTGCGGTTTGTAAATGAGTAAAACCAGGCATGATTGTATCCGCCTCAGCCTCAGCCAGATTAGCTAAAGCATTCAACAAGCGCGTCAATTCGGTACGAATTTGTTCAATTTCATCACGCAAATAGAGACGAATATCAGTAGCAATTTGATCATTTCTGGAACGCCCAGTGTGTAATTTTTTACCTATCACCCCGATTTTCTGCGTCAAACGGCTTTCGATATTCATGTGAACATCTTCTAAAGCAATTGACCATTCAAATTTCCCCAGCTCAATTTCGTGCTGAATTTCAGTTAAACCTTCAATAATTTGCGTAGATTCATCTTGAGTTAATACCTCAACATGCGCCAACATTTGGGCATGAGCGATTGAACCTTTAATGTCATATTCATAAAGACGTTGATCAAATTCTACAGAAGCAGTAAAAGCCTCAACAAAGGCATCCGTGGGGGCAGTAAAACGTCCACCCCAAAGTTTTTCTTGGCTCATAAATTATTTAATTGGTTATTAATGTTAAATGATAAGATAACAAATTTTGCTAAAAATAAAAATAGACATGATTAGAAATAGCCTATAAAATAAATATGAAATCAACTCAAGAGGAAAATTTTTGTGAAAAAATTTCAAATACACTGGCTAGTTTTACTATGCCTACTAACCAGCAGCGCATCAGCAGCTATAAACCTGAATGACATCAAAAGGGCCTTGAAATGGGGCGAGTCAGCCAGTGAAATTGCTCAACGATTGTTAAAATCTGGCGAAAATCCGCTATTGATTAGCCAATCAATTGCAAAAGTAGCACCTAAATCAGCGGCAAAAGTGGCAGCCTTAATGGCGCAAGCTATGCCTGAGAATAGTATCCCCAATATGGCAGCGAAAACTGCACAAATTGTGCCTTCATCAGCTGCTCAGATTGCTCTGGCAGTGGCAGAAGCTGTACCACAATCAGTTCCCTTATTAGTACAAATTGCAGAAGCGGTTACAAAAGCAGTGCCTCAATCGAAAATAGCAATCAAGGCGGCATTGAAGAACAAAATCGTAGCACTCGCTGCTGCGGAAAAACATGAAAGGCAAAGTGTACTGGCAGGCAATGGTGCAGGGATAGTAGCAGATGTTAAGGGTAATGCTTACTTAATAATGCCTAACGGAAATCGGCAGAGGCTAACAGTTGGCATGGGTTTGAGCAATGGTACAACAATTGTGACAGGCAAGGGTGGCTCTGTACTTGTCCATAATCCTGATGAATCATCCTATGTTGTCAAAGAAAAAAGTCGATTTAAAATTAAAAATTACCATTTTGAAGAAAGTAAACCTAAAAAGGACAAGAGTATATTTTACTTGGCAAAAGGTTTTTTTAGATTTGTGAGTGGGATTATCGCTAAAAGAAACCCAGATAAAATAGAATATCAAACGCCCATGATGGTTGCTGGTGTAAGAGGCACAGAGGCGAGCATATATTATCGCCCCTCTTCTGGCAAAACCCATTATTTTCAGGTTAGCCACGGCGAGTTGTCAATAATGTCCTTATCGAAGCAGCGGCACATACCTATCAAATCAGGTATTTATGCTATATCTCCTGAAGGAAAAATGTATAACAATATTCCGTTATCTATAAGGAAACACCTTGAGGCGATTAAATCCATGAGAGAATACAATCGTCAAGCGGCTATCTCAGCGTCTCGTCAGATGATCGCTATGAATAAAAAATTAATGGCTGGCGATAAACTTCCAAAGAGAAATCAAATCAAAGCCTTTGAAAATCAGGTAACCAAACTAAAAGTGATAGTTGAGAAAGGAACAGAATATAGTTCAAGAAAATGGGATGGTATCCATTATAAAATAAGCAAAGATCCGTTACATAATGAGGCTATTTCTGCTTATAAACCAATGATGGATTATGCTCATTTGGTAGAAAATGGTGTTCAACCGCAAGATGCCCACCACAAAATGAGGGAGTTAAGAAAAGTCCCTGGAGAAGCACAAGGGAATTTTCCACCTCCTCCTACAGGAGAATATGGGTTAGCACCACTTATAGGAGAAGATGGGTTAGCACTACCTCCAATACCAGGTGGCGGATACGAAGAACCTAGTTCGCCTAGTACATTGCCAAGCTTCTATTGAGACTAAGTTGCTCGTTCAAGCTTACCTTGAACGAGCAATGAATTTATGTTAAACAAAATATACAATATTATACTAGACATGCGGCATATATACATTGTACCAACCAAAGCAGGTTTTGGATTGGTTTTAGCTTTATGTATCATGTTGCTGGGTTCTATGAACTACAATAATAGTATGGGTTACGCGCTTACCTTTTTATTAGCTAGTATGGCTTTGGTGTCTATTTTACATACTCATAGAACTTTGTTGGGTTTACGCATTGAACTGGGGAAAGTCGCACCAGTTTTTCTAGGAGAAATAGCACAGTTCCAATTATGGTTAGATAATCGTGGTAAAGCGGCACGTCATGCTTTAGTCTGGCAGCGTAAAAATTCGGAGCAAGCAGAAATTTTGATGGATATTGTGGCTGATAAGCGTGTCAGTCTCAATATCCCTGTTGCCACTGAGCGGCGTGGACGAGTTTATTTAGGGCGTTTAAGTGTGCATTCTGAATTTCCTTTGGGACTTTTTCATGCTTGGTCTAATATTGATTTTGAGGTTTCAAGCTTAGTTTATCCAAAACCCTTGGGACATAGAAATTTGCCATTAGGGCAATTATTGGAAAATACGGGAGAAGGTAGCCCTCGTGATGGCGGTGGAGATGATTTTATCGGCTATCGTGATTATAAAGAGGGAGATTCTCCACGGCATATTGATTGGAAAGCGGTAGCGCGTGGGCAAGCGTGGATGATTAAACAATTTGGAGGTTTGAGTAGTGCCAGTGTTTGGTTGACTTGGGATGATGTTAGTATGTTAAATAATGTTGAGGCTGCTTTATCACAATTATGTTTATGGGTATTGCTTGCAGATAGTCAGGGGGCGGAGTATGGTTTAAAAATACCTGATTGCACTATTGAACCGAATAGTGGAGAACTACACCGCGAATTGTGTTTAAAATCATTAGCTTTGTATGCTCTTCCAGAGGATCAATCATAATGCTATATCCCCGTTTAGATACCTTATTATGGCTAATAGCAACATTAATTTTAGTCTCTTTGCCGCATTTCTCTCATGTATTATTATGGATTCCGCCTATTTTTTTAGGACTACTCTTATGGCGTTATCAAATCACACGCAAACAAAAACCTTTACCTAGCCAAAAAGTGTTATTCGCAATCGCTATCATTATTTTTATAGCACTTTTTTTCAGATCAGGTTTTGGACGTAATGGCTATGTTGCATTATTAATCGTATTGTCTGGTATTAAGCTATTAGAAATGAAGAATAAGCGGGATGCTTTATTAATTTGTTTTTTAAGCTATTTTCTCATAATTACCAATTTCCTTTATTCGCAATCCATTCCTACAGCTTTATATATGATTTTTGTCATGCTAGTAGCGACGGCGACGCTAATTAGTATCAATGACAATCGTTTATTAACACGCCAACGTTTACGCTTATCAGGCGTTTTATTGATGCAAGCATTGCCAGTCATGTTGATATTGTTTGTCTTATTTCCGCGTGTTGCTGGGCCATTTTGGAAATTACCCAATACACATAGCGGAGTAACAGGTTTAAGTGATAACATGGAAATGGGAACTGTCAACCAATTAAGTTTATCCAATGAAATCGCTTTTCGGGTAAAATTTGATGGAGAAATACCGCCAACTGATAAACGTTATTGGCGAGGCCCTGTATTATCATGGACTAATGGACGCAATTGGAAACAGGGATTTGAGCAAGGCTTTATTAATAAAGGAATTAATCCTAACACAAGCAGCCAAGCCTATGATTATACAATAACTTTAGAGCCACACAATCGACGCTGGTTATTTGCCCTAGATTTACCTAGCCAAGTGCCTGTAAATGCTAAAATAAATTTTTATTATCAACTTTTGGCAAATTCACCTGTACGCGAAAGAAAGCGTTATAAATTGCGATCTTACACCAATTATCGTGCCGATATAATCACATATAGACAATACAAGGCAGCTTTGCTCTTACCAAAGGGGAAACATTATCGCGCTCGTGCCTTAGCCGCAAAATGGCGACAAGAAAATTCACAACCAGAGACTATTATTCAACAAGCATTGCAATATTTTAATCAAGCCCCCTTTGTCTATACTCATACGCCTGAGCTATTATTCGATGATCCCGTAGATGAATTTTTATTTGAAACCCGCCAAGGTTTTTGTGAACATTATGCTGCTGCCTTTACTATATTAATGCGAGCGGCAGGTATTCCGGCGCGAGTGGTTACAGGTTATTTGGGAGGTAGTATTAATCCTATTGATGGCTATTTGGTTGTACGCCAACGCGATGCCCATGCTTGGAGTGAAGTTTGGTTAGCCGACAAAGGCTGGGTGCGAATTGATCCAACCAGCGCAGTAGCACCAGAACGAATAGAACTAGGTATAGAAAGCGCATTACCAACAGCATTTAATCCCCTAGGTATGAATTTAGATCATAATTCATCTATAGCGAAAATCTGGCAACAATTACAAAACAGTTGGGATGCCATCAATAACGGTTGGAATCAATGGGTACTAGCTTATGGTCCAGAACGACAAGCAGAACTCTTAAAAAAGTTAGGATTCAAAAACATTGACTGGCAGGGTATGACAATCTTACTCGTCATTATCATAGCAACTCTCCTATTTAGCTATGCCTTATGGATGTTTTCACGTCCATACTCAAATCGCTCAGATCCAGCGCAGCAACTTTATTTGCGTTTTTGCAAGAAATTAGCCCAATGCGGATTCACTCGTCATCCAAGTGAGGGAGCGTTAAACTTTGCCAAGCGTGTTGGGCTGGATCGTCCTGATTTAGCCCACAAAATTCAACAAATTGTTGAAATTTATCTACAAATCCGCTATCGTAGTAAATTCCAAAGGCTAACAGAGTTACGCATCGCGGTGCGGCATTTTCGCCCTTGATGGATAAAAGCCTTTTCCAGTTTTTTATGTTTTATCAACTTCTTAGGAGAAATTAATGTCTATAAAACATCCAGTTATTGCCATCACAGGCTCATCAGGTGCCGGAACAACTACCGTAAAAAAAGCTTTTGAAGATATTTTTCGCCGTGGTAAATACGAAGCAATAGTTGTAGAAGGCGATAGTTTTCATCGTTATGATCGTCAAGCTATGAAAAAAGCGGTTGCTGCGGCAGAGAACGAAGGCAAAGATCTGAGTCATTTCGGTCCTGACGCTAATATTCTGGATAAGCTGGAAGATTTATTTGCTCAATACTCAGAAACTGGTACTGGACAAATTCGTAAATACCTGCATAGCGAAGAAGAAGGTGAACCATATAATCAAGAACCAGGGACTTTTACACCTTGGGAAGACATTCCTTCAGGAAGAGATTTATTGTTTTATGAAGGCTTACATGGTGGCGTTGTCACTTCTGAAGTGAATACAGCCCAATGGGTTGATTTATTAGTTGGTGTAGTGCCTAGTGTTAATCTGGAATGGATACAAAAAATCAGCCGCGAT
>Ga0256844_10000984_pt1 | contig 10785 bp, 18 predicted proteins | sample MusselsmetaG_FD_189100 | JGI IMG/M metagenome (GOLD analysis project Ga0256844, IMG submission 189100) | Mussel associated microbial communities from hydrothermal vent at the East Pacific Rise, Pacific Ocean - Mussels | ecosystem: Host-associated > Mollusca > Shell > Unclassified ... | reverse complement strand
AGAAATGGCAAGAGATTTAAAATATACAAGAAATATTGGTATTGCAGCACATATTGATGCTGGAAAAACCACTACTACAGAGCGTGTTTTATATTACACAGGAGTTTCTCATAAAATTGGTGAAGTGCATGATGGTGCTGCAACAATGGATTGGATGGAGCAAGAGCAGGAAAGAGGTATTACAATTACTTCTGCTGCAACAACTTGTGAATGGAAATTTCCAACAAAAAATGGAGAGCCTTTAGATGATACAAAAGGATATCATTTTAATATTATTGATACACCAGGTCACGTTGATTTTACGGTTGAAGTAAATAGATCTTTACGTGTGTTGGATGGTTTAGTATTCTTGTTTAGTGCAGTTGATGGTGTTGAGCCTCAATCTGAAACTAACTGGAGATTAGCAGATAATTATAAAGTACCAAGAATTGGTTTTGTTAATAAAATGGACAGACAAGGTTCTGACTTTTTAAACGTAAACAAGCAGGTTCGTGAGATGTTAAAATCAAATGCTGTTCCTATTGTTTTACCAATTGGAGATGAAGCAGATTTTAGAGGAGTTGTTGATTTGGTTAAGAATCAAGCAATTGTTTGGAATGAAGAGGATATGGGAGCTACTTTTGAGATTGTTGATATCCCAGAAGATATGAAAGATGAAGTACATCAATATAGAGGTGAGCTTATTGAAGCTGTAGCTGAATATGATGAGAACTTATTAGAAAAATATTTTGAAGATGAAAATTCTATAACAGAAGATGAAGTACATGCTGCTTTAAGAGCTGCTGTAATGGATATGGCTATTATACCTATGGTATGTGGTTCGGCTTTCAAAAACAAAGGTGTGCAATTTTTATTAGATGCTGTTTGTAGATATTTACCTTCGCCTTTAGATAAAGAGGCTATTATCGGTACAGATCCAAAAACAGACGAACAAGTTTCAAGAAAACCTTCAGTAAAAGAACCTTTTGCAGCTTTAGCATTTAAAATTGCAACAGATCCTTTTGTTGGTCGTTTAGCATTCTTCCGTACTTATTCAGGAAGATTAGATGCAGGTTCTTATATTTTGAATAACAGAACTGGTAAAAAAGAACGTATTTCGAGAATTTATCAAATGCATGCAAATAAACAAAATGCAATTGATTATATTGAAGCTGGAGATATTGGAGCAGCTGTTGGATTTAAAGATATCCGTACAGGAGATACTTTATCTGATTTAGATAATCCAATTGTTTTAGAAAGTATGGATTTCCCTGCACCAGTTATTGGTATTGCAGTTGAACCGAAAACTAAAGCAGATGTTGAAAAAATGGGTATTGCAATTGGAAAATTAGCAGAAGAAGATCCAACTTTTCAAGTTAAAACTGATGAGGCTTCAGGTCAAACAATTATCTCAGGAATGGGGGAATTGCATTTAGATATTATTATCGATCGTATGAAGCGTGAATTCAAAGTTGAAGTGAACGTTGGTGAACCTCAAGTAGAATATAAAGAAGCAGTAACAAAAACTATCGACCATAGAGAAACGTATAAAAAACAATCTGGTGGACGTGGTAAATTTGGAGATATTGTATTTACAATAGGACCAGCGGATAAAGATTGGGAAGGAACAGGATTACAGTTCGTTAACAAGATTAAAGGTGGTAGAATTCCAAAAGAATTTATTCCTTCTGTAGAAAAAGGATTCAAAATGGCAATGGTAAATGGACCATTAGCAGGATTCGTTGTAGATAGCATGAAAGTTGAATTAACAGATGGATCTTTTCATCCTGTAGATTCTGATGCACTTTCTTTTGAATTAGCTGCAAAAATAGGATTTAAACAATGTGCCAAAGCTGCTGGAGCTGTAATTATGGAGCCAATTATGAAATTGGAAGTAGTTACGCCAGAAGATTATATGGGTGATATTGTTGGAGATTTAAATAGAAGAAGAGGTCAGGTAACTGATATGAGTGATAGAGCAGGAGCTAAAATTATAAAAGCATTTGTTCCTTTATCTCAAATGTTTGGTTATGTAACAACATTAAGAACATTGTCATCAGGTAGAGCAACTTCTACAATGGAATTTGATCATTATGCAAAAACACCTTCTAATATTTCGGAAGAAGTAATGGCAAAAGCAAACGGATAATTTACTAAATTAATATAAAGATGAGTCACAAAGTTAGAATAAAGTTAAAATCTTACGATTACAATTTAGTAGATAAATCTGCTGAGAAAATCGTAAAAACAGTAAAAGCAACTGGAGCAGTTGTAAATGGACCAATTCCATTACCAACACGTAAGAAAATATTTACAGTATTGCGTTCTCCTCACGTAAATAAAAAAGCGAGAGAGCAATTTCAGTTAAGTGCTTATAAAAGATTGATAGATATTTATAGTTCATCATCAAAAACAATTGATGCTTTAATGAAACTTGAATTACCAAGTGGAGTTGATGTAGAAATTAAAGTGTAATGAAGCTATAATTCTGATGTCAGAATTAACATGTCCTGAGCTTTAGCGAAGGAAAAACGGTAAAAAATAATTTCAGGGTTGAATTTATTTTAACCCTGAATTTTATATAATAATGTGCTGTTGCAGTCAACAGAAAATTAAGTATAACAGAATCGGTTTTTGATAATAAAATCTAAATTCTAAAAATTAAAATTAATGTCTGGGTTAATAGGAAAAAAAGTAGGGATGACAAGTATCTTTGACGAGAATGGTAAAAATATACCATGTACCGTTATTGAAGTTGGTCCTTGTGTAGTTACCCAAGTCAGAACCAAAGAGGTTGACGGGTACGAAGCGCTACAACTTGGTTTCGATGACAAAGCTGAAAAGCAGACAACTAACGCTTTAAAAGGTCACTTTAAAAAAGCTGGTACATCTGCTAAGAAACGTGTTGTTGAATTCCAAGGATTCGAAAAAGAGTATAAATTAGGAGATACTATCTTAGTAGATCATTTTGAAGAAGGAGAATTTGTTGATGTAACAGGTACTTCTAAAGGAAAAGGATTTCAAGGGGTTGTAAAACGACATAAGTTTGCAGGAGTTGGTCAAGCCACTCACGGTCAACATAATCGTTTAAGAGCACCAGGATCTATTGGAGCTGCATCATATCCAGCAAGAGTATTCAAAGGAATGCGAATGGCAGGAAGAATGGGTGGAGATACTATCAAAGTTCAAAATTTAAGAGTTTTAAAAGTAGTAGCAGATAAAAATCTTTTAGTAGTAAAAGGTGCTGTTCCTGGTCATAAGAACGCTTATGTAATTATTCAAAAGTAATGAAAGTAGCTGTATTAGATATCAACGGGAAAAAGACTGGAAGAAGCGTTGAGCTTTCAGATGCTGTATTTGGGATAGAACCAAATGAACACGCAGTATATTTAGATGTTAAACAACATTTAGCTAATAAAAGACAAGGTACTCACAAGGCAAAAGAAAGAGCCGAAATTACTGGGAGTACTCGTAAAATAAAGAAACAAAAAGGATCAGGAACTGCTCGTGCGGGTAGTATAAAATCTGGTGTTTTTAGAGGTGGTGGACGTATGTTCGGACCAAGACCAAGAAATTATTCATTTAAATTGAATAAAGGTTTAAAGAGATTAGCAAGACAATCAGCGCTTTCTATAATGGCAAAAGAGAACAATATAATAATTGTTGAAGACTTCTCTTTTGACGCTCCAAAAACTAAAAATTTCGCTCCAATATTAAAGGGATTTGATGTAGAAAATAAAAAATCTTTATTTGTGTTGGGTGATTCAAATAATAATGTATATTTGTCCTCACGAAATTTAAATCGTGTGAAAGCTATAAAAACCTCAGAATTAAACACTTATGGTATTTTGAATACAAATAAGTTAATTATCGCTGAGTCTTGTGTAGCACAAATAGAATCTAACTTTACAAATTAATAGCAATGAGTATTTTAATTAAACCTATAATTACTGAAAAAGCAATGGACAGTAGCGAAGTTTTAAACTGCTATACTTTTGCTGTAAAAAGTAAATCTAATAAGATTGAAATTAAGTTAGCTATTGAAGAAGCTTATGGAGTTTCGGTAACAAAAGTTAGAACAATGAACTATCCTGTAAAAAGAAATACTAAATTCACTAAGAAAGGTATGGTAACAGGAATTAAATCTGCTTATAAAAAAGCGATTGTTGAGTTAGCAGAAGGAGATAATATTGATTTATATAGCAATATCTAGAAGATGGCATTAAGAAAATTAAAACCAGTAACACCTGGTCAGCGATTTAGAGTTGTAACCGATTTTGATGTGGTTACTACAGCTAAGCCTGAAAAAAGCTTACTTGCTCCTAAGAAAAGGAGTGGTGGTAGAAATAGTCAAGGAAGAATGACCACTCGTAATATTGGTGGAGGTCATAAGAAAATGTATCGAATTATCGATTTTAAAAGAGATAAAGATAATATTCCTGCAACTGTAAAATCAATAGAGTATGATCCAAATCGTACAGCATATATTGCATTATTATATTATGCAGATGGTGTAAAAAGATATGTGATAGCTCAAAGTGGATTAAAAGTTGGTCAAGTAATTTTGTCTGGTAGCAAAATGGCTCCAGAAGTTGGAAATTGCATGCCTTTAAGTGATATACCTTTAGGAACAGTTGTTTCTTGTATTGAATTACGTCCTGGACAAGGAGCGGTAATGGCAAGAAGTGCAGGTTCTTTTGCTCAATTAATGGCAAGAGAAGGTAAATATGCAACTATAAAATTACCTTCTGGTGAGATTAGGTTGATATTGGTTACTTGTAAAGCAACGATAGGAGTGGTTTCGAATTCTGAACATCAATTAATTGTATCTGGTAAAGCAGGTAGAAGTAGATGGTTAGGTAGAAGACCAAGAGTTAGAGCTGTAGTTATGAATCCAGTAGATCATCCAATGGGTGGTGGAGAAGGTAAATCATCTGGTGGACATCCACGTTCACGTAATGGTATTCCTGCAAAAGGATTTAGAACAAGATCTAAAACTAAAGATAGTAATAAACATATTATAGAACGCAGAAAAAAATAGATAAATTATGGCTCGTTCATTAAAAAAAGGACCTTATATTAGCTACAAGCTAGAGAGAAAAGTCCAAAAGAATATAGAATCAGGAAAAAGTCCTGTAATTAAAACTTGGTCTAGAGCTTCAATGATAAGCCCAGATTTTGTTGGTCAAACCTTTGGTGTGCATAATGGTAAACAATTTATACCTGTTTATGTAACTGAAAATATGGTTGGTCATAAGTTAGGAGAGTTTTCGCCAACACGTTCATTTAGAGGGCACGGTGGAAATAAAAACAAAGGAAGAAAATAAGCTGAATTATGGGAAGTCGTAAAAGATTAAGAGCAGAACAACGTAAAGAAGACCGTAAAAGTCAATACTTTGCAAAATTAAATGGTTGTCCTACTTCGCCAAGAAAAATGCGAATAGTAGCTGATTTGGTAAGAGGAATGGAAGTTGAAAAAGCACTTCAAATTCTTAAGTTTAATCCTAAAGAAGCATCAATTAATTTAGAAAAATTAATGTTATCTGCTATTGCAAACTGGCAAGCAAAGAATGAAGATGAAGCAATTGAAGATGCTGGCTTGTTTGTAAAAGAAATTTATGTTGATAGTGCAAGTATGCTTAAGAGATTAAGACCTGCACCTCAAGGTAGAGCACATCGTATTAGAAAACGTTCTAATCATGTAACATTAGTATTAGGAGTTAATAATAAAGCATCATAATTAAGATATGGGACAGAAAACAAATCCAATAGGAAACAGATTAGGAATCATTAGAGGATGGGAATCTAACTGGTATGGTGGAAATGATTATGGTGATAAACTTGCCGAAGATTATAAAATAAGACAGTATATTACTGCTAGATTATATAAAGCAAGTGTATCTCGTATTATTATTGAAAGAACTTTAAAGTTAATTACTGTTACGATCACAACTGCAAGACCTGGTATTATTATTGGGAAAGGTGGACAAGAAGTTGATAAACTTAAAGAAGAGCTTAAAAAAATTATAGGTAAAGATAAAGAAGTTCAGATTAATATATTTGAAATTAAACGACCTGAATTAGATGCAACATTAGTTGCTGCAAGTGTAGCTCGTCAAATTGAAAATAGAATATCTTATAAAAGAGCTATTAAAATGGCAATTCAAGCAGCAATGAGAATGAATTGTGAAGGGATTAAAATTGAAATCTCTGGACGTTTAAATGGAGCTGAGATGGCAAGAACTGAACACTATAAAGAAGGAAGAATACCACTTTCTACTTTTAGAGCAGATATTGATTATGCTTTGGTTGAATCTAATACTACTTATGGTAAAATAGGTGTAAAAGTATGGATTATGAAAGGTGAAGTATATGGTAAAAGAGAACTTAATCCTTTAGTTGGTTTGTCTAAAAAACAAGGTAAAGGCGGTAAAGGTGGTAATAGAAAACCACAACAAAGAAGAAGATAAATTATATCGATTTTGATATTGTTGTATAACTATCAAAACTCATATATTATAAATTAAAATTATGTTACAACCAAAAAGAGTTAGACGTAGAAAGGTTCAGAAGGGAAAAGGAAACATGAAAGGAAATTCTCAAAGAGGGCATCGCCTTTCGAATGGAGTTTTTGGAATTAAAGCCTTAGAACAAGATTTACTTACGTCAAGACAAATTGAAGCTGCACGTATTGCTGCGACACGTCACATGAAAAGACAAGGTCAATTGTGGATCAAAATTTTTCCAGACAAGCCTATTACAAAGAAGCCTTTAGAGGTACGTATGGGGAAAGGAAAAGGATCTCCAGAGTATTTTGTTGCTGTTGTTAAGCCAGGAAGAATTATGTTCGAAATTGGTGGAGTTCCAGAAGATGTAGCAAGAGAAGCGCTAAGGTTAGCTGCACAAAAGTTACCAGTAAAAACTAAATTAGTAGTCGCAAGAGACTATGTTAAAGCTTAAATTATTTAAGATGAAACAATCAGAAATAATAAAATTATCGATAGAAGATTTAAACGAGCAATTTGTTACGTTAAAAAAGAACTTAACTGATCTTAAAATGACACACGCGCTTTCGCCGTTAGAATCTCCTTTACAATTAAGAGACTTAAGAAGAAATGTTGCTAGATTAGCCACAGAATTAACTAAAAGAGAATTACAATAGTATTTCGAATATTTAAAGATGGAGAAAAGAAATCTTAGAAAAGAAAGAATTGGTGTAGTTTCTAGTAACAAAATGGAGAAATCTATTGTTGTTTCAGAAGTTAAAAGAACAAAACACCCAATGTACGGAAAATTCGTATTGAAGACTAAGAAGTATGTTGCACACGATGATAAAAACGAGTGTAATATAGGCGATACTGTAAAAATTATGGAAACTCGTCCACTTAGTAAAACAAAACGTTGGAGATTAGTAGAAATTTTAGAAAGAGCTAAATAATATGTTACAACAAGAATCAAGATTAAAAGTAGCCGATAATACTGGAGCCAAAGAGGTTTTAGTTATTAGAGTGCTTGGTGGAACAAAGAAACGTTATGCATCTATTGGTGATAAAATTGTTGTTTCAGTAAAACAATCAACTCCTACCGCAACTGTGAAAAAGGGATCAGTTTCTAAAGCGGTTGTAGTTAGAGTGAAAAAAGAGATAAGAAGAAAGGACGGTTCTTACATCAGATTTGATGATAATGCATGTGTGTTATTAGATTCAACTTCTGGAGAAATGAAAGGAACTCGTGTTTTTGGGCCTGTTGCAAGAGAACTTCGTGATAAGAAATTTATGAAGATTGTTTCATTAGCACCTGAGGTACTTTAAAATTTATAAAATTATGAAGATCAAATTAAAAACAGGAGACACTGTAAAAGTGATATCTGGAGCTAACAAAGGTTCAGAAGGTAAGATTGTTAAAATAATCACGAAAGATTATAGAGCAATTGTTGAAGGTGTAAACATGGTATCAAAACATGTGAAGCCAAGTGCTACAAATCCACAAGGTGGAATTAATAAATTTGAAGCACCGATTCATATTTCTAATTTAATGTTATTAGAAAAAGGAAACACTGTAAAAGTTGGTTTTCGTATGAATGGAGATAAAAAAGTACGTTTTTCTAAAAAATCAAATGAAGTTATATAGTTATGGAAAACCCAAGACTTAAAGAGGATTACAACAACCGAATTAAACCAGCATTGACTGAAGAATTTGGATACAAGAATATAATGCAAATACCTAGATTAACAAAAATTGTTATAAGTAAAGGTGTTGGTGCAGCTGTTGCTGATAAGAAATTAATAGAATATGCTGTTGATGAGTTATCAATGATATCTGGTCAAAAAGCATTATCAACTATTTCTAAAAAAGATATTGCAGCTTTTAAATTACGTAAGGGAATGCCTATTGGGGCAAAAGTTACTTTACGTGGTACTAAAATGTATGAGTTCTTAGATAGATTAGTTACCGCTTCCTTACCACGTGTTCGTGATTTTAAAGGAATCAAGGCAACTGGTTTTGACGGAAGAGGGAACTATACTTTAGGTATTACTGAGCAAATTATTTTCCCAGAAATTAATATTGATAAAATCAATAAAATATCTGGAATGGATATTACTTTTGTTACTACAGCAAATACTGATAAAGAAGCAAAATCATTATTACACGAATTAGGTTTACCTTTTAAAAAGAACTAAGATGGCTAAAGAATCAATGAAAGCTCGTGAAAGAAAAAGAGCAAAAACGGTTGCAAAATATGCAGCGAAAAGAAAAGCATTAAAAGAAGCTGGTGATTATGAAGGGTTACAAAAATTACCTAAAAACGCCTCTCCTGTTAGAATGCACAATCGTTGTAAATTAACTGGACGTCCAAAAGGTTATATGAGACAATTTGGAATTAACCGTGTTACTTTTCGTGAAATGGCTAATCAAGGTTTAATACCAGGTGTAAGAAAAGCAAGTTGGTAAAAAATAATATAATATAAATGATTTTAGGTTTAACAGAATAGTTAAAAACCAATATCGAAATTAAATAAAAATGATTACAGATCCAATATCAGATTACTTAACAAGAATTAGAAATGCTGCAATGGCAGGTAGAAGAGTTGTTGAAATACCAGCTTCTAATTTAAAAAAAGAAATGACAAAAATTCTTTTTGATCAAGGTTTTATTTTAAGCTATAAATTTGAAGATACTACTGTACAAGGGAGTATTAAAATAGCTTTGAAATATGATAAAAATACCAAACAACCAGTTATTCAAAAATTAGAACGTATTAGTAAACCTGGTTTACGTAAATATGTAAGTTCTAGCGAAATGCCAAGAGTTTTAAATGGCTTAGGTATAGCAATTGTTTCAACTTCTCATGGTGTAATGACCAATAAGAAAGCTGTTCAAGAGAATGTTGGTGGTGAAGTTTTGTGTTACGTTTATTAATATAATAAAAGATATTTAAAATGTCAAGAATAGGAAATAGTCCAATAACAATACCAGAAGGAGTTACTGTAACGATATCTGATAGTATAGTTACTGTAAAAGGTAAATTAGGAGAATTATCTCAAAATATTGGTAGTATTGGAATCAAAAATGAAGATGGTACTTTAACATTATCTAGATCTTCGGAAAATAAAACTGATAAATCTCAACATGGTTTATATAGAGCATTAATCAATAATATGATTACTGGTGTTTCTAAAGGTTTTACGAAAGAATTAGAATTGGTAGGAGTAGGTTATAGAGCTTCAAACCAAGGTCAGATTTTAGATTTAGCTTTAGGTTTTTCACATACAATTGTGATAAGAATAGCTCCAGAGGTTAAAGTTGAAACGGTATCTGATAAAGGAAAAAATCCAATTATCAAATTAAGCTCTCACGACAACCAATTATTAGGGCAGGTAGCTGCTAAGATTCGTGCAATGCGTAAGCCAGAGCCATATAAAGGTAAAGGAATTAAGTTTGTAGGAGAAATATTAAGAAGAAAAGCAGGTAAAACTGCATAATCTAAATAAGTATTATTAAGATGGCTTTAACAAAAGAACAACGTAGATTACGTATAAAAAGAAGAATAAGAAAAAGTATTTCTGGAACTGCAACTAATCCTAGATTATCAGTTTTTAGAAGTAATAAGCAAATTGATGCTCAACTTATTGATGATGTAAACGGAACAACATTATTGGCTGTTTCTTCAAGATCAAAAGAAGTAAAAGCAACAGGTGCTAAAATTGATATTGCTAAAGAAGTTGGTAAATTACTAGCAGAAAAAGCTTTAAAAGCAGGTATTGAAGCATGCTCATTTGATCGTAATGGTTATTTGTATCATGGAAGAATCAAATCTTTAGCCGAAGGTGCTAGAGAAGGAGGATTAAAATTTTAAAGAATACGGGAATATGTATAAAAATTATCCAAACGTAGAAAGAGTAAAACCAAGTGGATTAGATCTTAAAGATCATTTAGTTGGAGTAAATAGAGTTACCAAAGTAACAAAAGGTGGTAGAACTTTTGGGTTTTCTGCAATTGTTGTTGTTGGTGATGGAAATGGCGTTGTAGGTCACGGTTTAGGGAAATCTAAAGATGTTGCTTCTGCAATTGCTAAAGCTATTGAAGATGCAAAAAAGAATTTGGTAAGAATACCAATTTTAAAGCAATCAATACCACACGAGCAAAAAGGTAAATATGGTGGAGCAAAAGTGTTTTTAAAACCAGCTTCTCATGGTACTGGAGTTATTGCAGGTGGTGCTGTACGTGCCGTATTAGAGTCTGTTGGAGTTCATGATGTATTATCAAAATCTCAAGGATCTTCAAATGCACATAATGTTGTAAAA
>Ga0256844_10000983_pt1 | contig 10794 bp, 5 predicted proteins | sample MusselsmetaG_FD_189100 | JGI IMG/M metagenome (GOLD analysis project Ga0256844, IMG submission 189100) | Mussel associated microbial communities from hydrothermal vent at the East Pacific Rise, Pacific Ocean - Mussels | ecosystem: Host-associated > Mollusca > Shell > Unclassified ... | reverse complement strand
CCTAATTCCTAATTCTTAATTCCTAATTCCCAATTCTATATCCCTCTAATAAATTCACTAAGATTTACTTTAGCACTCAATTGCAGTTTTTTACGCAAACGATAGCGATTCATCTCTACACTTTTAGATGAAATATTTAGAATAGAGGCTATTTCTTTAGAAGATAAATCAAGCCTAATCAGAGCCGTTAGACGGACTTCGTTGGGGGTAAGTCTAGGGTATTTGTTTCGCAGATTACTATAAAACAAATCATTTTTTTCGTTAACAAATAATTCAAACGTATCTCGATCCTTATCTAATTGCAATGTTTCACGAATCATGTTTTGAAGGTCAAATAGCTCTGCGTAGCAGTTTGCAAATTTAGGGTTGGCCCGAAACAAATCAATCTTTTTACTCAAAGCTTTTAACGACTCATTTTTCTGAATAATATTCAAAGCCATATTGACTGCCTCTGAATATTCCTCTGAAACTTGAGCTGTTTGTGGAATTTCTAGATTTTGATTTTTGTTTGAATTCATAAGTAGCCTGCAAAAATACTACTTATATTTAACTATATACTCAAGTTAGTTTAAGGGCCCATTAAAAAAAATATAAGTGAGTCAAAACCTTACACAAACAAAAAAAAGTGATTCAATTAAAAATCACTTTTTTTTAGAGAAACAATAACTAACCATAGTCATTAAAAGGGAACCACCCCTGATCTTTTTATCTCATGAAATGTTTGCCCATTGATTTGAATTGACCCATCATAATCTTTAGCCTGTTGGTAATATTTACCATCTATTTTTAAGGACAAACTAAAACTCATTGAGCCGCTTATATCCTCTTTCGATTTAACGTATAGATATAAAGGAGTACCTGGGTCAGCAAGAAAACTTATTTTCCACTCATCACTAATACCTTTTGGCGTTACCGTAGTGGTAACAGTACTACCCTCTTTGTTTAAATACGAAACGGAATACGGATCACCAAAACCTTGAATTGCATAATCCACTTTTACGGGATCACGATCTTTTTGACATGAAGCAATAATTACCACAGCTATAATAAATAGAACGATTTTTTGCATAATATTATAATGTTAAATATTGAATATCAAATTAATATAAAATGTTCGTCCTGGTTCATAAATAAACGAATCAGTACCGAGTATTCTCCTGTTAAGATGCTCATAATAAGCTTTATCCAAAAGATTATTAACACCTCCAATTACAGTAAAATTAGAATTATGTTTGTATAACAACCGAAGTCCTAAAATCGTAAACTGCTTAGACACGACCTCTTGCATGGCAACAGAAACATTTTTTTGAGCTAGCACATATCGTGCTGTAAACTGAGGTACTATTTTCCGATTAAACAGCGCATACGAAAGATTAAGATTTACTTCCATAGGTGGAATCTCTCCTAATTGATCGTTTTCTATTAAATGACTTCCCGTTACATTGCCAGCAGCATTGAAATCCAATATTTCCACTTCATTAATTGTTCCTGCAGTATAAGCAGCTGTAAGTCGCGCGCGTAAAGGGTATTTAGCCGGTGTGCCATATGAGAACTCAAATCCATACATTTTTGCACCACCCAAATTTTCAAACCTTTTTACACCCAATACATTTTGCATAAGAGGTCGTTGCACCGAAGGTGGTAAATAAACACCACCGATATAATTTTCAATTAAAGAATAGAAGGTTGTTATTTCAACAGCACCATACTTCGCATTGCGATATTTAAAAACGAGATCAAACTCATTATTGGTTTCTGGCTTCAAATTAGGATTGCCAAGATATTCGTAATTATCAGAGCCCGTTGGTAATAAAATAATAAACCGCTCCAACATACTAGCACTTCGCGTTCCCCTACCAAATGAAAATCCCAAAGACATATTTTCATTAATTCGTCGAGTGATTCCAGCACTAGCACTAAAATTTACAAAAGAAGATTTCGTATCGTCGGTAGAAATACCAATCAAATCTTGTGGAGGCTTACTCATCGACATCAACGAAATAGAGTCTGATGAAGCCGTATTATAATCAACACGAGTTGAGACTACAACTTCCCATAGTTTTTTATCCCATCGATATTCTGTAAACACGCCATAATTGTTAATCAATGCATTATTCCATAAGTCCTCTTGTTTTACAGGCACCTTACCCATCACAGGTCGCGGCTGCCCTAACATCACCTTATCTCTACTACCATCTTTTTGTATTTGGAACATATCTGTACCAATAAATAAGTGGCTATTTTTTCCAAAATTCAAACCAACTTCAGCACGATAACCCAATCTTTTAGCGATAATATTTGAAACTACTGCAGCGGTATCGCTAAAACCACGGCTCAGATTATCCATAGTATGATCCACATGTGTATAATAAGCTTTAAAATCAATTGTCTCAATCGTTTTCGAAACTTCCCTACCTTTATAATCAATGGAAAATAATTGCGTATTATCATCTCGTTCGTCCATAGCCAAAGCAGGAAAATGCACATCACGAGCATAAAACTCTGAATACATCGCGGTGATAATATGATTTTTCGCCAAGGCGACACCAAGTTTCCCTGTATATCCAAATTTCCGGAATGAAGAATTGACTAGATTCCCATCACCATCCGAATAATTTCCATAAACAGCATTATTTCCTGAAAGACTAAAAAACACCTTTTTGCCACCCCCTAATACCGTTAGATGTTGTCGCATTCCATTCCAATTACTTTCGAAGCCCATATTTGCTTTTACATGAACTTGAAACTCATTGAAAGGACGAGGATTACTGGTCAGCATATTCACAACACCACCCATTGCAGGACCATATCGTAAGGCAAAAGGGCCTTTAACTACTTCAATAGCCTCAATATCTCCTGCTTCTACATGGGAAGTAGTGGGATCCATTCTATTTGGACAACCACCCTCCATCCGTAAACCATTATCAAGTTGGATATTTAATTGGTTATACTTAAAACCACGAATCACAGGATCCAAATTAGCACCTCCTTTACGTACCGCACTAATATTAGGAATTTCTCTTAAAAAGTCGCCAATATCACGCACAGGAAACTCTTGTATCGCATCATCCTTCAAAACGACCTTTGAATAAGCATGATTAACAATTTTATCATCCACTATATCTACTGCAAGAAGTTCCTTTATATCAATATCAAGTGTAAACGTAAAATTATCTACCATCTTAGGTTTAATAGTTATACTTTTTTCAATTCGCATATAACCCATACTGTTAATTAAGATCGTATATGAGCCCGGCACTAAACCAATTACTTCAAATTTTCCATCAACATTAGTGGTTGTTCCGTGATTCCCAGGATTTACTAGCACTTCCACATTTTCGATTGGCGTACCCGATTTTGCATCAGTAACGATTCCCATTACTCCTCCTACTTCTTGCCCACGAGCAAGAATCGAAAGAAATAAGAAAGATAATAATAATAATTTGTTTTTCATATTTACAAATAAATTAACTTTTATTTAACATTATGAAAATGCTATAAATTATATAAACTTATGTTTTCAACTAATATTCAATTGATTAGAAGCAATTATACGAAATAAAATATAAAAGCAATATTTCATGCACAAATATATAAATAAAATTTAATATGTTAATTATTTCTTAATTTATATTCAAAAAAAAATCTCCCAAAGCAAATGTTTGGAAGATAAATACTTTTTTTTAATTATTTCTGTATCATTTTGGTTTCATAAAACCATTTTCAACATAATACTGTAAGTAATGATCAGTCAAATAAGCTTTAAAATTCTTATTCATATCATGGGCAATCGTTCCCAAAATACATTTTTCAAAAGCACAAGTATCGTATCCTAGTGGACATGAATAGCTTATCATCTTCCCCTCTACAGCCTCATAAATTTCCAACAGATTAATTTCTGAAGCAGGACGAGCAAGTTCAAAACCACCCGCTGGTCCCCTATTCGAAACAACAATATTAACTTTTACTAGTCTCTGCATCACCTTTGCCACATGATGTTTCGAAAAATTCAAACGCTCTGCAATGGCACCCACATTCGTCTTCCCTTTGTTTGACGCCACCATTACCATCGAGTGAATCGCAATTGATGCTGCTTCTGACAGATTAAAAACTCTTGACATAAAACTAAATAATTTCTTTTGTTATTTTTATAAAAATCTACAATAACCTACATTTAAGTAATTAATTACTCCAAACATACAATTAAGCGAGCAAATTTAACTAAATAAACGATAATTCAAAATATTAATTGCTAACTTTTTTAATAAAAATATCCTCATCTAATCATAGGCATAGCACAATTATAATTACCTTCGCTTAAAGCAAATTTTTATGAGTTTAGTTGTATATAAATCATCTGCCGGGTCTGGAAAAACAACCACATTAGTTAATGAATACCTTTCACTTGCCCTATTAAAACCCGAACGTTTTGGTAGTATTATCGCTTTAACATTTACCATAAAGGCGACTACAGAAATGAAAGAGCGTGTGTTTCAGGTTCTCGATAAAATTATTCACCTAGAAGAAAATAAGGACGATTTAGGTTTAATGAGTGGGCTTAAGCACATTCAAAATAAAACTAAATTAAGTGTAATAGAAATTCAAAAAAGATCAAAAACACTTCTCAAAAATATCTTACATAATTACGCCGACTTTGCCTTTAGCACTATTGATAGCTTTGTAATGAGCATTGTACGTAGTTTTGCCCACGACTTAAACCTCCCCCTTGATTTTAATGTGGAGCTTGATACAGAACATCTCGTAGAACAAGCCGTCGCTCTGCTTTTCGAAAATATTGGAAAAGATGACAATTTAACGATTTTCTTAGTTCAGTACATTCTTCAGAAAGCTGACGAAGAAGGCAGCTTAAAAATTGAAGATGAATTGGTGAAACTAGGCAAGATTATTTTTGATTCAAGCAATTATGATTCAATTAATAAGCTTAGTAACATTAACTTAGAACAATTTTCGGAAGTTAGAAACAAGCTTCAAACTGATCTCATTAAATTTGAAAAACAGCTTAGCGCTCAGGCAAAAAAAGGTTTGGACCTGATTGACCATAATCATATACCCCATAAAAACTTTTCCGGATCTGCTATTCCTAAATTATTCATCAATTTGCTAAAGCAAAAATTCGACCCAAAACTAAAAGTTTTACAAAATCCTGAAGAAAATTTATTCTACACAAAGGGGAACGCGAAAAAAACGGAAGTAACGGCTCCCATTGAGGCAATACGCACAGATATCGTTGACATTGTAAATAAAATACGATCGATTTATGAGAATCAATACGTCAATTATTTGAATAAAACGCTGATTTTAGAAAAGCTAAATCCATTGGCATTGCTTAGTGAGATTAAACATATGCTAGACAATTATAAGGAACAGAATAATCTTATTCATATTTCAGAATCGAATAAAATGATATCTGATATCGTGTTGAACGAGCATATTCCTTTTATATATGAACGAGTTGGAAGACGCTATCAGCATTTTTTGGTTGATGAGTTCCAGGATACTTCTGTAATACAATGGAACAACCTTATTCCACTTATCGACAACAGCCTAGCCGCAGGAAATTTCAATATGCTTGTGGGCGATGCAAAACAATCAATTTATCGCTGGCGCGATGGTGATGTGGATCAGTTTATTAATTTACCCAAAATTGCCAATGCCAGCAGTTCAGATATTATGATTGAGCGAGCACAAAGCATTGAGCGCAATTATCAAGCAGAAAATCTACAACACAACTATCGTTCTGAGTTAAATATCATTGAGTTTAATAATGCTTTTTTTAAGTTTTTAGTAGAAAAGGAATATGGAGCAGACTCTAAACGTATTGGACAAATTTATCAATCGCACGAGCAAATTCCAGGAAAAACAAAAAATCAAGGAAAGGTAGTATTACAACATTTTCCGAAGGACGGCACGCTTAGTTACGAAGAAGGATTAATTGACCATATTAATAGCCTACAAAGTCAGAACTATAAATTGAAGGATATTGCGATTATCGCTCGTTCAAAGAAAGTACTTGCAAACACATCAAATATCCTCGTTCGACATGGTTTTAAAGTTGTTTCAAACGAAACCCTATTTATTGCAAACAACCATATTGTCAACTTGATGACATCAATAATGCATTTTATTGGCAATAACAACCGGAAAAACAACCTCCTAAACTGCATTCATATTTTACAAAACCTTCATCCAAGCAAAGGAAATACTGAACTTCAAAATATTAATACCGCACTTAAGAAAATTGGCACGTCAAATGATTTAAATATTCTTGTCAAATCCATTGCGAGCTTCGGCTTCGCATTATCAGCTAGTAAACTTCAAGAGTTGCAAGCTTATGACTTGGCTGAATATCTTATTCGCAAACTTGAACTCAACAAAAAAGCAAATCCTTTTGTCCAGAGCTTACTTAACAACATACTTGAAAATAGTCAAAAAAATGGCTCTGGCTTGTATGCATTTCTTGATTTTTGGGAATCGAAAAAAACCAAACTAAGTATTCAGCTACCCGAAAATATTGACGCAATAAAACTACTAACCATCCACAAAGCGAAAGGTTTAGAATTTCCTGTTGTAATTTTTCCTGCAAATGGATTTAAACGAATGGGAGGCGCTTTTCATTGGATAGACCCAAAAGAAGCTGACATTGAAGAACTCGAAACAGCGATGGTTAACCATAAGGCTGCCTTAGTAGGCTCAAGTTTCGAAGAACAATATCATGACGAGCAAGACAAACTCGATATGGATGATTTGAATATGATTTACGTTGCGAATACTCGACCCACAGAGCAACTCATTATTTTGAGTGATGACAATACAACAAGCATATGGAAGAAAATTAAAGATTTTAAGATAAGCAATGATAAGTTTATTACCATCGATTCAAACCTTAAAATATACGGTAGCGATCTAAATCATGTTCAGAAAGAAGAGCTACAGCAAGAAAACATCATTACTAAAGTTTTAAGCAATTCATGGTCAAATAAGTTTGTTCTAAAACAAAGTACTAAGACGCAAGTAAGTGAGGAGCAAAGTTACAAAATTGAAAAAGGCAATATCCTACATAATATACTTTCCTTAATTAAAAGCCCCGATGATATTTCAAGAAAAGTAGAAGACTTTGTAATCAAAGGAATCATTGCTGTTAAGAACCAGCAACAATATATCGAAGAGATTACTCGAATAATAACCCATAAAAATGTGAAAGGCTATTTCCATCAAGATAATCGACAAATTAATGAAAATGACATTATTTTACCCGATGGTAATCAACTACGACCCGACAAAGTAATTCTTAAAGAAAACGAAACTCTGATCATCGATTATAAACTTAGTAATTACGAAATATTGAATGAAAAAGAAAAACAAAAGCACTTCGCACAGCTTAATTCATACAAAAAACTACTTCAACAAATGAATTATCCCTATGTTAAAGCACACCTTATATATATAGATAGCAAAATATTTAATATTCTTGTTCCATAATAGGTAGCCAAAATTAAATAAACCAGTTTTTTATTCAATTATTTATCACCAGTCGACCCTATAGCCATTTTTTAGTTAATCGCTGAATAAATGCATTTTACATCTACTTTTCATTTCCCAAAACACGCTCATAATAGCGCTTCGTAAGTTTTCAACACACTTTTTTTAAGAATTTTTAAGAATTTTATTTGATATATTAAGAATAATGCTACCTTGCATTGTTTTTTAACTGCACAGGCTAAGAAAACAGACTTATTAATTTTATAGTCAATTAGGCATCGTTTTTCGTTGCTTTATTGGCATTAATCAATGTTTAATTTAATTACTAACCAAATTATGTTGTTATGAGAAAAACTATTCTTTTCACTGCATTCTTATTCTTTTTAGGATTGCAGGTTATTAACGCACAAACGAAGGTTGTCAAAGGTAAAGTTACCAGCGCGGATGACAATAACGGGATTCCGGGTGCAACCGTAATGGTAAAAGGTACTACAATTGGTACAATTACTGGAGGCACGGGTGAATTTGAAATCTCCTTCGATGAAAAGTACACTACTTTAATTATTTCATTCATGGGAATGGAAACACAAGAAGTTAGTGTTACTGGGAAAAACACTGTAAATGTAGCTCTTAAATCAAGTGTTACTGAAATTGAGGGAGCTGTTGTTACGGCAATCGGTATCTCTCGAGAGAAAAAGTCACTAGGTTATGCTACTCAACAAGTAGGCGGGGACGATGTGAATGCTGTAAAAAGCGACAACTTCGTCAACTCATTATCTGGTAAAGTTTCTGGAGTTCAGGTAAAAGCGAACAGTAATATGGGAGGATCAACGAATATTATAATTCGTGGTTCGACTTCATTAACAGGAAACAACCAAGCTATGTTTGTTATTGATGGTGTGCCTGTGAGCAACAGCAATACAAACTCAGGTGGTCAGCAACAAGGTAGTAGCGGATATGATTATGGTAATGCTGCTTCTGATATTAACCCTGATGACATTGAGTCTATCAACGTACTTAAAGGTGCGGCTGCAACAGCTCTTTACGGATCACGTGCTGCAAATGGTGTAATCATCATTACTACTAAAAAAGGTAGCAAGCAAATTCGTGATGGTAAAAATGCTATCGGTATTATGTTAGGTTTAAGTGCAACAGTTGGTATTATCGACAGAAGTACTTTCCCTAAATATCAAACTGGATATGGTGCAGGTTATGGACCTTATTATAGTGGTGGTAAATATCCTGGTTTAGAAGAGGATGCTAATGGTAACCTTTATGTTCCATTTACTGAAGATGCTTCTTACGGTCAGAAATTTGACGAGTCTCTTAATGTTTATCAGTGGACATCTTACGTTCCTGAGCATAAAGATTTCGGCAAAGCAACACCATGGAAAAATGCGGCTAATGGCCCTATTTCATTTTTTGACAACTCTTTTACTACAAAAAACACAGTAGCATTTTATGGTGCAAACGAAACTAGTAGTTTCCGTGTATCATATACTAACTTATACCAAACTGGTATTATGCCTAACAGTAAGCTAAAGAGAAATAACATCTCATTTAATGCTTCGCATAAATTAACAAAAAAACTAACGGTATCTGGTTCTGCAAACTATAGTAATAGTGATGTTTCTGGACGTAACTCAACAGGTTATTCTAATAATATCGTTTCTAGTTTCCGTCAGTGGTGGCAAACAAATGTTGACATCAAAGACCTAGAAGATATGTACAACCAAACAGGTCGTAACGTAACTTGGAACATGGCTGATGGACGTGGTGGAGACACTAAACCAATTTATTGGGATAACTTCTACTGGGATCGTTATCAAAACGTTCAGTCTGACGTTCGTGACCGTATTGTAGGTAACGCAATGGTAAACTGGAAAGTTTTTGATTGGATGAGCTTAATGGGACGTGCGTCCATTGATTATTATTCAACAATGCAAGAAGAGCGTTTAGCTGTAGGTAGTATTGCTCGTCGTTTCGGTATTAGCCGTTTAGACGTAGGTTCAGGATATAGTCGTTATAACAGAACTTTTCGTGAGACTAACTATGATATGATTGCAAACTTTAACCACCGATTGAATGATGATATCAGTCTTTTGGGATTAGTTGGAGTTAACATTCGTAGAACAAACATTAATTCTATTTTCGCATCTACTAATGGTGGATTAGTTGTACCTCAACTTTATTCTTTATCAAACTCTATTAACCCTGTATTAGCTCCTACTGAAAGAGAAAGTATTGTTGGTGTTAATGGTATGTTTGCTCAAGCAAGTATTGGATATAAAGATACTTATTATTTAGAGGCTACTATCCGTCGTGATAAGTCTTCTACTCTTCCTGAAGGAGAAAATGCTTACATTTATCCTTCAATCTCTGGTAACGTTATTTTCTCTGAGCTTGTAAAAGCGGATTGGTTAAGCTTCGGTAAATTCCGTGCTAACTATGCAGAAGTAGGTAACAGTGCTCCTTTCGCAAGTGTACTTGACGTATATTCAAAGCCAAGTCCTTTTGGAAGCACTCCATTGTTCTCTGTTAATAGCACTAAAAACAATGCTACATTAAAACCAGAAAGAACAAAAAGTATTGAAGTTGGTGTTGAAATGAAAGTACTAAACAATCGTTTAGGTATTGATGTTTCTTTATACAAAACAAATACTATCGATCAAATTCTTCCAGTATCTATCTCTACAGCTACTGGCTACTCAAGTAAGTATGTTAATTCAGGAGAAATTGAGAACAAAGGTATCGAGATTGCTTTAATGGCAACTGCTTACAAAACTGAAAAATTTCAGTGGGATGTAATCTTAAACTGGAGTAAGAACGTAAATAAAGTAATTTCTTTGTATGACGGTGTTGAAAATCTACAATTAGGTAGTTTCCAAGGTGGTATTACAGTTAATGCAACTGTTGGACAACCTTACGGAACAATCCAAGGAACGGACTATACATATGATGAAAACGGAAACAAAAAGATTTATGATGCATCAGGAAGTCGTCCTGGTCAATACATCAAATCTGCAACTTCTGACCAAGTAATTGGTAATATCAACCCTGATTTCAATATGGGACTTACTAACCGTTTCACTTATGGTCAGTGGGGACTTAGTTTCTTAATAGATTGGCAGCAAGGTGGCGACATCTTCTCTCTTGACCATTGGTATGGTGAAGGAACAGGACTATATGCTATGACAGGTGAAAACAATGATTTAGGAAATCCATTACGTGATCCTATCGCAGGAACACCAGGTAACTATGCTGGTAATTCAGGCGGTATCCTTCAAGACGGAG
>Ga0256844_10000982_pt1 | contig 10794 bp, 11 predicted proteins | sample MusselsmetaG_FD_189100 | JGI IMG/M metagenome (GOLD analysis project Ga0256844, IMG submission 189100) | Mussel associated microbial communities from hydrothermal vent at the East Pacific Rise, Pacific Ocean - Mussels | ecosystem: Host-associated > Mollusca > Shell > Unclassified ... | reverse complement strand
TTATCCAGGGCAGGTCAGTGTAGCTTAAGCTGCCTGGCCCAACGGATACGGATCGTGTTGAGACCATATTGTCAGTTCCTTTCGTTCTGGTGGTACAATAATTGTATGTTCACGCATTGGTTGGAAGTCAAGAGATGGATCACGGTCAGGAATTAAGGCATCCACACCGCACATTTCAGATGCGATTGCCCATGCTCCCGGCCTTCCACCAACAGTTGCAGGACGTAATTTCTTCTGATCCATGACCAGCATACAGGTTTCATCAGGCAAGGTGGCGATTACTGCGTTGGGGCCATCGATTATAAGACGGCGACAGGAATCACGCAGGCCTGTGAGGAATTTTCCCTGTGGATGCTTAAGCAATTCATCGCCCCGAAGTGGGGTAATGATATGTTTATATGCCTGAAGCGGTAGCTTTAGCTTTTTCAGGGTGTAATGGAGGATATGTGTAAATGTTTCCGAATCACTCTGGTACCCGGTATAACCAGGAAACTGCTTGCCAAGCAACCAATCTCGAATCGGTACGAATGCAGTATTTTCACCGTTGGTCATACTGGCAATTCCCTGGATAAAGAAGGGGTGGCAGGCGTACAAATTTATGCCATAGTTGGTGTTCTGCCTTCCTTGAGCCATGCATACCCGGGATTTGATCCGATCATCAGATAGTCCAAGACCGTTACCAATAGCTAAAGGCCAGCCAACTTCTTTGATTGTAACTACATCAGGCCAGAAAGAAAATACCGTGAGATCGTTATTGTTCTGTTCACCATCTTCTCTCAGAGCAAGACGAGTCATCATTAGAAAATCTTCAATCTCTTCCTCTGATTTAGTCGCAATTGCTGGTGGTAAACGGTAAACACGAAGGAAATAGCGATATCTGTCTTTTGCTTCAATATGGCCAGGGACAGTGTCAAAATCATGGTCATATCGAAGTTCAAACCCATGGCTGTCCATGTAATGTCTCAGACGATCCCATGCTTCTTCGGTGTGAGCAATACCTGATAAAATTGGATTCTTGGTATTGTATTTGAAATCATCAAATTCGATGCCACGTAGGAGAAGACCGAGGCCTGAGCCATCGTATCCTTCCTTCATAGCTTCCATCCCTTGAAGCACTTCGTAGGGAGAGAAAGCCTCAGTGGCAGTCTTCAGGGCTAAACGACACATGCATTACTCCTGATTAGTTAAAAGAAATCTGCAGGTTTGAAAAACCAGCAGGATAATTTTATTGCATCATGATTCTCTTTGAGTTTTTTTAAGAAAAAGTCACAAAAAGAATAGGCGAACCCAGATGCATACAATGAAACCCAATTATTGTCAAGATGAAAGGGCTACAGGACATCACCCATTTTTCTCCAGACAACAATGATCACTCTGCGGTTATGCAATAAACCGATTTGAGTCGGCCTGTCCCTTGTACAGATGTGCATTCAAAGATGTTCGTGAGCGTTTGTTCGTTCAGCTCTTTTCTAGCTAAGCAGTATGATGATGTAAAGGATGAAGGAATTGTGGCTCCCTCTGAGGGAGGCATAAGACTGAAGTTTTCTGACCACTTCTTTGCAACCGCAATCAGGGTCTATGGCTTGACCTAAAAAACACCATAAGTTCGTTCCGTTCTGATCTGTCTTCCATTGTTTCCTTGCAATACATACTGAGCGACAACAAATATAGATCTGCTCAGTCAGGACTTGGCAATGGCGATTGGTTTCCGGAAAGCTTCATCATTTCTCTGACATCCTGTTTTAACAGTGGGCCCAGTGAAATGATTGTCAGCAGGAGCAATGACATTATCAAAGGTTGATCATATATTTCCGAGACATGGTTGATTGATTCAAGATGGTTGCCTATTACGGTATAGGCAAAAACAAGTGGAAGGGAACCGAGAAATGTTGTCATTAGAAAAATATGACTTTTTAAATTGTATAGTCCAGAGGCTATTGTGATAAGTGGTGCAGGTATAATCGGTGAAAGTCTCATGAAAAATAGTGTGAGAATGATGTTTTTGGGTTCTGTTTTGAGAAAATGGGGTTTTTCCAGCTTTCCTCTGACTTTCACAGTGGAGGAACGGGCAAGTAAGAATAGAATGAATGAACCGGATGTGATTGCGATGGTTGCACAAAGGGCACCGGTGAACGGACCAAACAGGTAACCGGCAAACAGGTTCATGATAACATTGAATGATATCGAGGTGGCAATAAGAGCAGAGTAGGTCAATAAAAACAGTACTGAAAAAAGAATAATATGTGCATTTTTCAGTGTGTTATACTCGTATTTATATGCCAGCAGCTGATCTGCTGAAAAGTCATTTACAACATATTGATAGAGCAGTATTGCCATGGGTATCAAATAAATGATTAAGAGGATGATTTTTTTTTGCTTAATTTTTTCCATGGAATCTATTGTTTTTCCTCTTTTGTTTATGACGATTTAGCGACTATGTGTGGAGATAAATAGTTCAGTAAATTTTTTGGTAATACATCCAAACTGTGGGCCTGTACTTTTTTGTTTTCCAGAAGATTATACCGTTGGTAAGTGTTCCAAAACAGAACGGATTTCTTGTTTAACAATCCTCTCTGGGCATATTGAAGCAGCGTGGAAAATGATTTTCCGGCAAATGTACCATCGAGAATAAGGTTATTTTGTTGTTTGGCTTCTTTTATGACGGTTTTTGTGAATTTTGAGGGAATGCCATAGGCTGGGTGCCATGTGTCATTGTCGAATAAGAAGTTTTTTTCCAAAATGCGATCTGCTTTTAGTTGGTTCCAGATTTTTCCTGGCAAGTCGAAAAACTGCATGAGTTCTATGGTGTTTTTTAACAGGCGGGTACCATTTTGAACGAGAAAAGGTTCTGATGGGTTACCAAAAATAAGTGTTCGTTTCCATGCAGATTTGTCCTGAGAAGTTGTTCCAACAATTTTGGTTTTCCATCCAAGTAAATAGCAGCCAAGAACAAGTCCCATGCATGTTCCTCCTGACCCCAGGGGGGCAAAAATTAAATCTGGAGGGCTTTTTAATGCACAGGAGTTTTGGGTGATTTGTTCATTGAGCTCAAAAATGGCATTGACATGAGCCAGGGTGGTCAGGGGATTGGAGCCGCCAGGATCCAGGTAGGACAAGTCGTCATCAGGAGAAAAATATTCTCGAACTTCGTTGGCCAGAATATTTACTCCAACTTCATTGTCATTTTGAAGAAAACGGATTCTGGTTCCCAATGAAAGCAGAAGTTTCAGCTTACCAAGTATATGGGGATGGAATTGCTGTGGGTAAAGATTGACAAGGATTTTGGGGTTGGGGCGGTTAAAGCATGAGCCGACATTACTCGTTGCAGCAGTCAATGATGAATAGAGACAGTGATTGCTTGCCAGGCTGCCAAAGGTAATTATTTTTTTTGCTCTTGTCTGCAGAGACAATGGAAAGGAAAATTCGTATTTACGTGCTTTATTACCAAATAAAGGGTAGCGGTTGCTTCCTTCATCTTTAATATAGAGTGAATCGAGAGGTAGTGATTTGGTCAGTCCGTTTTTTAGCTCATAAACAGGAGTGTGCTTTTTAAATAGAGGAGCCCAGGGGATAATAAAACGTTTTGTATTGTTTTTTAAGGGGAACAGGCTGTTGTGAAACGAAGTTTTGGTACCGATGGCATTTGTCAATTGCTTGAAATCGGAATGATAGGTGTTGATAATTTGAACTTTTGCCTGATTGCTGCTTGAGTAATGCAATTCAGGAAAATGACGGACAAGAGGGAGGCTCTCGTCAGGCGTTGCTTCGTAAGTTGGTATGTCTCTGGCTTGCAGCGTCTTGTCGTCGGATATCTGTAGTGGGTAGAAATTATTGCTCTCACTAAGTTCTTCTTCCGAGGCAAAGAAATCGATATTGTTTTTAAATGAATTTTTCAGGAATTGATGAATATCGTCGTTGAAAAGAAAGACACTTGATCCGGCAACAGTAGTTGAAGCTGCTGATAATTTGAGAAATGTACGTCGCGAGATATGTTTTGACATTTGTAGTGTTTTGGCAATGGGCGAGATGTAAGTAATGTGTATCTGACACGATGTTATGGAAAATTTTAGAATGATTTCTCGGAATTTAGTGCTTCAATAACTCACCAGAATTCTCTCGAATTATCAAAAAAATCAGTACGGGTTCCGAATTATTTATTTTCGGACAATTTCTCTAGAGAAGCTCTTTGTTGACCTCGCGGAATGGGTGTTTCAACTCAAACAGCGTTAGTAAATTAAAGTAGAGTCCATGTTTGTGTGTAGAGATACAAAAAGGTATTTCACTGATTGTATTAAAAATACTAACTAAAAGTACTATATCATATTACCAAATGTTGGCAATCACAATAAAAATGAACGTAAAACTGAAAATAGAAAACGCTTCCCTAAGCGTGTCGGAGGTGTCCCGGCAGTTGACGTGTAATTCCGGTGAAGAATATGAAATTGTAATTAATGGTGGAGAGGTGCAACGAATCCATTAAAAGTCGATGGCTATTTGGGCATGTGTCCTGGAAAGGGGCGTTGTGCTATTAACAATTTGTTGAATCTGTCGATAGGAATAAATGAGGTTTTTTCGGCTGCTTTTTGGCTGGAGAGAAAACTGGCTTTTATTGGCCATAATAAATAAAAGACGCAGGAGGAGTGGGATGAGAATCAACACTTCACAGATTAGCATGGATGCGTCAGCAGAGCACAAGGATGTGACCGGAAAATTAGGACAAATTAATCGAATCAGAGAGGTTGATAAACCTGAATTTCAACTTCGTCTCCCTGGAGGGGCAGGCCTTGTCCGTGAGAGAGTGGAGGAGAATAGGCAGGGACAAAAATTGTGTGCAACAAGTTCTGTACGGTGTTCCGAAAGTGAAAAAGCATACGAGACCAGGGCTGAGAAGGTAATAGAAAAAATGGCTCAGCAGGTGAGTGGACAGCGGGTTCGTATTCGCATGATAAACGGAATGGGGAATGGTGATTCAGTGCAGTTGTCGCGCCCCATAAATCCCCCGGGACAACAGCTTTCCTTTTCTATACTATCCCAGTCTTCTCATTATGAATATGAGCGGGTTTCGGTACGCTCAGAAGGATCAGTTTCACTGGCCGATGGTCGTGCCATTGATTTCTCTCTGGAGCTTAATATGGAACGGGAATCATTGGTGAGCGAGAGTGTGTCCTGGCATTCGGGTGGCAGGATCCTTATGGATCCACTAGCCTTCAATTTTGATTGTGACTTAAGAAGCCTTGTAAACAGAACCTTCCAATTTGATATGAACTGTGACGGACATCTCGAAGACTTTGATTCCCTTGCTCCTGGGAGTGGATTTCTGGCTTTGGATATAAACAGTGATAATAAAATTAATGATGGGCATGAGCTCTTTGGGCCAAGTACAGGGCACGGATTTACAGAACTTGCTGTACACGATTTGGATAGGAATGGCTGGATTGACGAAAATGATCCGATTTTTCCGCAACTTCGCATCTGGGTCCCTGGAGCACCTGGGGAAACAAAGCTTCTTAGTTTAAAAACTGCAGGAGTGGGGGCTATTTGTCTGAGCCATGATACAAGCAGCTTTCAATTAAAGGATAAGGACAATCAATTGATGGGTGAGGTTGCAGCTACTGGAGTATTTCTTACAGAAAATGGGGAAGTAAGGCCAATGCAGGAGATCAAACTTGCTCTGCATGAGAAGGAGGCAATATCTGAGGAACCACTCAAAGAGCAGTCTTTACTGGAACCACGACGTTTGCTTCAGCAGATGATAGCTGTTCGGAAGGAGGAGGTCAAAACTCTTACCAGGCTCAGATTGTCGCAACGAAGGCAGCAAGAAAAAGATGATTTACTGACAACGCTGTTTCCTGACTGGCAGAAAGAAAGAGGTTTACTTTCAGTGGAAGACAGGATGCGGAATAGATTGTTTAGTTGAGTCGTAATTGCTATAATCCGGGGTAGTTTGTTGTTGATTGTTTGAGAAGACGGTTCTATCCCGGAATATATCACTATTATACGGGTATTATGTTTGAAATAGAGAGGAAAGAAAAGTGATGAAGACGATCGTTGTAATGGCGCTATTGTGTTTTTGGACAGGTTCGGTCTTTGCTGCATCTGAATCAGGAAGTGAATGTCGTGAACTCCTGGTGGCTAAATGTCAGACATGTCATTACCTGGAACGGGTTTGCAGTAAAGTGGGGAAAAAATCAAAACGGCGGTGGAAGGCGACAGTGAAGCGGATGGTTAAACGGCGTGGCGCAGAACTTGAAGTCGATGAACAAATGTTGCTTGTACAGTGTTTATCTGCTCCTGATCAAGGGGTTCTTAAGGAGTGCGGGATAACTAACAGCAGCAAGCCATAATTATTTCCCAGTAAAGACGTCTAATGGTAAAGTGTTATAACATTCAGTTGATTCCTTTTGACCGCTTTGAAGAAGGATTAGTCATTGAGTTCATGAATGAACTGATAATAAACAGAATTAACTTTTAAAAAATTGAGCCCAAGTCCCTGGTCGTTGCTGTGGCTGATAGTTCCATAAATCTCTGTTGTTAGCTCTTCATCTTCAGCTTCGTCATAGTCGAGTGTCAGGCTAATTGTGCATTCCGTGCCTTCTTCGAGGTCAATGTCGTGTTCACATTCAATAAAGGCTCCTCCCACACTCATGTCCCGGGTTTGTCCTTCGATGAACTCACCATTTGCAAGTTTGAGGAGTGCGAATCTCTGAATTAAAAGACGCTCATAGTCGCGACGATTTGACATATTGTACCTTTTATTGAAAGGAGAAATCCATTGAGAAATGGAATGCGTTTCTCTTTTCAGAATATGTTGAAATTAATCTTTTCTGTCAAAGGCATCTGCACATATGCCAAAGACCTAAAAAAAAGGAGAGTCATTGGAGACTCTCCTTACGATATATCAAGATATTTGTAATATCAAAAAAATTATTTAAGAATTTTCCCGATATCTTGTACTGCATTGATTTTATTTTTTACAGCAGAGACTTCTTTCACACCGGGAACATCTTCTAATATGTTTTTTCCGCCTTCTTCAATGTCGCTGATACCGCTTTTAAAAGAGGATATCGCTTTTCCGAGACCGGAACCGATCTCTGGAAGTTTTTTACCGCCAAAAACAAGCACCGCAATACCCAGTATGACTACTAATTCAGGCATTCCAAGTCCAAACATGGTTTTCTCCAATTAGAAAAAGGGGTAATGGCTATGAGCGAAGGTGCTCAAGCCTGTGTGTCACCTTTGCTATCGTCATCAATTGTTTTAGCTTCATCTTTTTTGGTGGCATCTTTAAAGTTTTTAATACCTTTTCCAATTCCTGAACCAATTTCCGGAAGCTTGCCAGCACCAAAAATGATGACGATGATGACCAGAATTACAACCAGTTCCGGCATTCCAAGTCCAAACATAATACGACCTCTGTATTGTATTAAATCACAGTTAACAGCTTTTTATTACAGAATGTTAAATGTAGAGCAGTAATGAAAGAATGTCCATAAAAAATATTTTCCAAATATTCCATCTACTATTTCTGGAGCCATTTTGGTGTAGTTAAGCAAGGTAACGTCAGTTAGATATCTATATACGAATACTTTGAAATAGTGCGTAATATTTTTAGGTTGAATTAGTAAGAATCAATCTAAACCTACCTCAAAGCCACTTGTTTGGGCCTTGAAATTTGATAAATTCGCAAGAAATCTCCATTTTCTTTGTTACTGTAAAAAACAAAAACAAGTGCTATTTTGTATTCTGCGTATATTTTTTTTGACACCACAATTAACAAATGCTTTAATGTGCGCATTGATGTATTTGTTAATGAGTTGTAGAGACAGAGCCAAAAGAAATGATAAAAAAAGAAAATCTTGAAGAATTTGCATACGATTCAATTATTACGTTACTTCTTGAAAACCACTATACACCAGGTGATTTTCTTCTCGAGACTGAATTAACAGAGCGTTTAAACTTGAAAAGTAGAACTCCGGTACATTACGCACTGGGGCAGCTTGTAGCCAAAGGTTTCCTCGATAAAAAGAGTAAAAAAGGATGTTTTATCCCTCCTTTAAGCCCTGGAGATGCGGAGCATGTTTTTTTTGCTCGTGAAAATATAGAGTATCAGACAGCAGCATCCGCCGCTCTCCATGCCTCGGATAAAGAGATTGATGCACTTCAGGCAATTATCCAAAAAGAAGTGGAAACTGGAGAATCCGGGGATATTATCGGTTATTCAGTAATTAATGAAGCCTTTCACAATTTCATAGCTCAAATGAGTAAAAATAAATATCTACAGCAATATAGCCAGCATATTTTCTGGCGATCAAATAGCTATATTTTCTTTCGGTATTATCAATTCAAGGTGAGCATGGCAGAAAGGGAGTTTAAGATTTCTCCAGCTCAGCATATGGAAATCACGGAAGCCATAGCAGAAAGAGATGCGAATGAAGCTGGAAAACTTATGAAACAGCATGTCCGTCGCACCTTTGAAAGCATTTTTAATAAATAATGAGCAATACTAAAAAAAAAGGAGAAATTGGAGGCCCTTTTGTTCTGTTTATACTGGAAAAATGGTCGCAAATGCGACTTCGGATGAAAAAACTGCTTGTTTTTCGTTTTTATGACGGAGGACTTGTAATCTGATTATTTAGTTGGCGTCCGATCAAAAAACTTTTGAATGGAGGAAAAGAATTCAATGAAACTCTCAACACTGCTCACATCATTTATAGCATTTGCTGTACTAGCAGGTCCTGCTACTGCTGCTACAACAGGCAAGACACTCGATGCTGTTAAAAAACGTGGTCATTTACGCTGTCAGGTTGGTACGCCTTCAGGCGGCTTTTATAATCTTGATTCCGATGGCAACTGGTATGGACTTGATGTCTCAGTATGCCAGGCTGTGGCAGCAGCTATTTTTGGAGACAAAAAGAAAATGGAAATTCAATCTGTCAGTAGTCAGGCACGCTTTACAGCTCTTGCCAATGGAGAATCCGACCTTTTATGCCGAACAGCAACTTGGACAATGTCACGTGATACCCAGCTCGGTTTGGATTTTCTAACACCTAATTTTTACGATGGTCAGGGGTTTACCGTTCTTAAGTCCAGTGGTATCACCAGTGCGCTTCAACTGAAGGGTGGAAAGGTGTGCGTGACAACCGGTACGACCAGTGAACTGAATCTGGCGGATTACAGCCGGGCAAATAACCTCAATATCAGTGCTGTTACATTCGAAGATTGGAATGTCCGTGACGACACATACCTTAAAGGTGGATGCGATGCGGTAACGATTGATAAATCATCATTGGCCGCAAATATTATTTCATTTCCGAATCCTGACGACCATATGATTCTACCTGAAACTATTTCAAAAGAGCCTCTAGGTCCTGCTGTGAGACAGGGGGACAGCCAGTGGGCCGACATTGTTAGATGGTCATTTTTTGCCATGATCAACGCAGAGGAATTAGGTGTAACCAGTGCTAATGTCGATGATATGCGTGCCAACTCAAAAGATGTGAATGTTCGTCGCATGCTTGGCGTCGAGGGTAACCTCCACGAAGGATTGGGGCTTTCCAAAGACTGGGCCTATAATATCATCAAACAGGTGGGTAATTACGGCGAAAACTACGAAAAATATATAGGTAGCGGCAAAGGGGCCCTTGGTATCCAACGGGAAGGAACTCTTAATGCCCTCTGGAGCAAAGGTGGCTTGATGTATTCTCCGCCTATGCGCTAGTTTAACTGCTAGTGTTATAAGCTGGTACCAAATTAGTTTTCAGGTCGGTTTGGTACTAGTAATCTGCGCTATATAAATGATGAATATCAAGGAGAAAGTACCGTGGCACTCAGTGGTAGTACCAAGGAGTCTGTGCATATCAAGCCAGACGAGCAGTTTGATTTTTTCCATGATGAGCGAGTTCGATCTGTATTTTATCAATTCCTGATCATAGCATCTGTGGGCTGGTTCGTCTGGTACCTTGCCGGTAACACTGCTCAGAACCTCGAAGCACGAGGAATGCACACAGGTTTCGGCTTTCTTAAAGTTGCAGCCGGGTTTGACAGCTCCTTTAAACTTATTTCCAATGATCCCGGGGTCGGAACGTATGGCCGCATCTTCATCATTGGCGCTCTCAACACAATATATGTTTCAGTTTTGGCAATTGTACTAAGCACCGTACTTGGATTTATTCTTGGTGTTTTGAGGCTTTCCAGTAATTGGCTGGTCGCCAAGGTGGCTTTGGCATATGTCGAAATTTTCCGTAACACACCGCTATTGATACAGATTATCTTTTGGTATATCGGTGTCTTTTCCCTGCTGCCCAGAATCAAAAACAGCATTGATCTGTCTGGTGGTGCAGAGCTGATACTCCTCAATAATCGTGGTCTTTATATGCCATGGCCAATACCAGGTGATTTACTATGGCTGACCGGAGTCGCAGTTATTATTGCGGTAAGCGCTGTTATTATTCTCAGGCGCTGGGCTCAAACCCGGCAGGACAATACAGGGCAGATATTCCCAACCTTTATAGTTTCAACAGCAGTCCTTATTTTGCTACCTGGAATAGTGTTTTTAATGACAGGAATGCCACTTGACTGGGATATACCAAAAATTGAAGGATTAAATTTTGTAGGAGGAGCAACCCTGCCACCTTCCTTTATGGCTCTTTTGGTTGCCTTAACTATTTATCACGCCTCCTACACGGCAGAAATGGTGCGTGCAGGTGTTCTATCGGTGAACAAGGGGCAAAGTGAGGCTGCAAGATCAATTGGCCTCAGAAAAAGACGGGCGATGTCTCTGGTCATTATTCCCCA
>Ga0256844_10000980_pt1 | contig 10796 bp, 8 predicted proteins | sample MusselsmetaG_FD_189100 | JGI IMG/M metagenome (GOLD analysis project Ga0256844, IMG submission 189100) | Mussel associated microbial communities from hydrothermal vent at the East Pacific Rise, Pacific Ocean - Mussels | ecosystem: Host-associated > Mollusca > Shell > Unclassified ... | reverse complement strand
TCGGATGCTTGTTTAAAAAAAGCTTCTTCACCATATTTAAAAATGATGTTGTAGTAGGTCATAAAGAGAAAAGGGATATCGTGTTCCTGTACAATCTCTGCTGCAAATGTAAAGCAATCTGCAACTTTTGTCCCTGCTGCAAGAGCATCCTGGTTAGCTTTCAGGATAACCGGGCCATCGGCCATAGGTTCTGAAAACGGGATCTGCATTTCAATACAATCAACTCCATTATCAACCATCTGTTTTATAACTTCACGGTTTACTTCAAGTGATGGATAGCCCAAAACAATGTGGGTCATCAGGAGAATATCATTATTTTGTAATTTGTCGCGTAACTGCTGTTCTAACTGCATATCATAATCCTTGTTTCAGATTCTTTTTGTATCGATAACTATTTTACTATTTGCTGTATTCTTTGCCTCTATCAATGATGAATTTTTTCCATGAAGGATCGTCAAAAGCATGGGCAATGGTGAAGATATCTTTATCACCACGGCCAGATTGATTGATAATGATCGCATCATTCTTTGCAAGTTGTCCTACCTCTTTGAAGGCTCCTGCAAATGCGTGTGAGGATTCAAGTGCTGGTATAATACCTTCCTGTTTCATGGTAATATCGAGTGCCTCCATGACCTCTATGTCAGTGGCCGATTCAAAACGTACCCGTTTATTGTCCCAGAGGTCACTTAAAATTGGAGAAACTCCAACGTAATCAAGTCCTGCAGCAACGGAATGGGTGTGTTTCATCTGACCATCTTCGTCTTGCAAAAACATGGTTTTGTATCCTTGTGCAACACCAGGGGTTGCATCAGGGCTTGAAAGCCGAATGGCATGGGCACCGGAATCTGCACCGTGTCCACCTGCTTCAACACCTATTAGTTCTACCTCCGGCTCGTCAAGAAATCGCTTAAAGATTCCCATGGCATTTGATCCACCTCCCACACATGCATAGACGCGTGCAGGCATTTTACCGTGGTATTGCATGATCTGTTCAGCAGATTCAATGCCGATAATAGATTGAAACCAGGAGACCATCTCAGGAAAAGGGGCAGGGCCACAGGCAGTTCCAAATACATAATGGGTATTATCCACATTGGTTACCCAATCGCGGAAGGCTTCGTTGATCGCATCTTTTAAGGTGCGGGAGCCATCTTTTACAGTGACAACTGTTGCACCCATTTTCTCCATCCAAAATACATTTGGGCGTTGCCTGAGTACGTCTTCTTCGCCCATATAAATGGTGCACTCAAGTCCGAACTTTGCGGCCATGGTGGCTGTTGCCATACCATGTTGGCCGGCACCGGTTTCGGCAATTACTCTTTTCTTTCCCATTCGTTTCACTAGCAGGCCCTGACCCATAACATTATTGGCCTTGTGTGCTCCTGTGTGGTTGAGATCTTCACGCTTAATATAAATGTGAGCACCCCCAAAGTGGCGAGTGAGGTTTTGGGCATAAGTCATTGGAGTAGGGCGACATGAGTAGGTTGACATGAGTGTTAAATACTCTTGCCAGAAGTCAGTATCTTTACGACATCGAGCATACTCTTCTTTTAATTCCTGAAAGGTTTGGTGCAGTACTTCAGGGATATATGCTCCGCCCCAGTTCCCAAAAAATCCTTTTTGATCCATGTTAAAACTCCGATTTGAAATAAACAAAAACAAAAGCCTAAAAAAAATATTCGGATATACCGATAAGCATAATATCCGAACAATTTTTTATGAATAATACAATCAGGGAGCGATTATGAGTATGCAAAGCAGAGTGATGCAACAACCATCAATTCAATCAGAAAAGATTTTTACATTTCCCAAGGGTATTCCCGGATTTGAAGAATACACTACTTTTAAGATTTTTCACAAGGATGACGGAAAAGTTTCAGCATATTGGCTTGAATCCTGCGAAGCACCAACTGTTACGTTCACCCTTGTTGATCCCACCTCTTATGATTTAAATTATGATATCATGCTTAATGATGCCGAACAGAGGACAATTAAAGCAGATAATCCTGAAGATATTGGAGTCTTTCTTATGCTGAAAAAGAAAGAAGAAAAGCTTGATGAACAGTTGAGCGCCAATATTGGTGGACCCCTTGTTATTAATGTACGAGAACAGTTGGGTATGCAAAAGCTTATTAGCCGACAACGACTCAACACCGAACATTAAGAATAGAATTTTCCTTTTTCGAGTTGCTGTCTGCAGACAGCTGCAAAATCTTCCGGGTAGTGCCCATTGATGTAACGTCGTTGTGCCTCACTAAAGGCTCCTGGAGATTCGGGCAGTCTTGGCAGAAAGCTGTAAAGTAAATGTTGTCCAGCTTCTCCAGCTTTTCCGATTCGTTTTGGGTATTCGATGGAGGTAACCATTCTTGCACCGAGGGCTGCCAGGGCCTTCTGAGCAAAAAATATTCCATTGTTGAGTGATGTTCTGGAGGCTGTATCAGCCTCCAGTATATTACCAATGATGTCCCCATTTTCATTAGTCAGAGCCATCAGCTGCAATTCCCATTGAGATGTTTGTGCTTTTGGAACAAAAAGCATTGCATGTTCGTCTTCCCAAAGTATCAGGCTGGATTCAAGATTCGTCCGTTCATCCATGCGTTCGTTATTTCTGATACAATCAATATAATCGGGGAAAAAAGAGCTGTTGTTAGTTTTATGGTAGTTCTGCACTACCTCTGCAACCATATCGCCACAGCCAAAGGACTTCATGCTGCCTGTAGCATTTTGGAGATTAGTACCATAGGTGTCAACAGTTTGTGGCAGCATAGAGTATTGCTGATGAATCTGTTGATGTGAAGCATGGAGGCGATAGTCTGTCGGCGCATAGTCAAAGCCAAAATTCCAGCCCCAGAGCGTGGCTGTGATTTCAATATTTGTTTCATCGAACAGGTTTTGTAAAATCTGTTTTCTTAAGTGTTCAAGCCATTCCACAGAATTATTGTCAGGGATGTTGTGAATTTCAAGTCCCAGGTGTTTTGCAAGACGCACAAAGCTCCGTTGGTAATAAAGATGTCGTAGGCCAGTCATATCAGCTTTTGATAGATGAGCTATGGAATATCGGATAGCATCATCAGCCATATTTGCTGCATAGTGTCCTCCTGGAATGTAGGAGTTTCTTCGGAGGTATTCAAATACATGGGTATCTCCTTTTTCTTTATATTCTCCAACAATTTCACTTCCCCCCTGAGCACCGGGGCGTAAAACCATTACAAGCTTATAGTTATCAGGCAATGCCGGATTATTAGCCACAGCTTCAAATAAAGCATGATTGCTGATAAGTGCCCGAGTCTGTCCATTGGCATTCTTCTTGTAATGCAATCCAGTGGGAATATTGTTCTTGTCTTTTTCTATAATACAACAAAGTTCAGCCAGGTGTACCAGATCATCAGGATCTGTTGACGTGGTGGCGAGTGTAAGTAGCAGAGGTGGTGGAAGTTTTTCAAACAGTGTGTGTGAAATATGTTCTTTTTCAAGGAGTTTACTGAAGGACAGTTCCTTTCTCGCTGGAAGACAGATGCTACTTGAATTATTGGCACTGTTATCGGCCCAAGTTTTGTCGATAAAGGTTGTCCCCTGAAAAGAGAGTGGATTAGGAATCTCAAAGATCCAGTCTGCGCCTTTAACATGAACATCGGTCTTTGGATAGTTTGATCTGTTGGAGTATGGCTCGCCAGTTTCAAGATGTCCCAAAGCGATTATCGCAATGCTTTTACGTAGATTACTTGCAATGTAAGCAGGTTTGTGGATGCCGTAGCTAAACTGTTTCTGTGGAGTAACGCAGCTTCTTATAGTCATAATAATATAGAGTGCCAGTGAGTGATTAAAAGTTGAAAGTTGACAGATAATACTAAAAATGAAAAAGTTTTACGATGTTATCTACATCCTATTTCTTAGAATACCCTGAGATAGTTCTTATTATATAGATATTGTTTATGATAAGCTTATTTTTAAATAGTCTTACACATTGATATTAATGGAAGACCTGAACAAACAGAACACTTTGTTAGTATAATGTGTTTTCAATGATATGATATTACAGAATAAATAATAAAAATATGGCTCTCTTTAGAAATCCCACATCTGTTCCCATATTTTTTGCACGGTATCTTTTTCTGCCACTTTTCATTCTTTTGCCTGTGTTACTTACCTGGTTATATTTTGAAAGCGAGAGGAATATTAACAGACATCTGGAGATGAGTATTGAACTCAATAACAGAAACACAGCAATAGAATTATATCGTCTCCAGCAGCATCTCACGACTGTTCTTGATAATGCAATAATTACGTTTGGAAGCGCTATTGAAAAACATCCCTCTATTACTGCAGCGGAAATAAAAGGTATTATTCGACAGGGAGAGATTAAAAAATTTAACTTTTTACGATTTGTTCCTTTTCACAAGGATGAAAATATTATTGTAATTGATTCTCCGTTCTTTGATCTCGATTATTCTGGTAAAATTTGTAGAACTAACAAAGAGGCTCTTCTTGGTAAATGGTGTCTTCTAGAGGTAGGTCTACCTGAAAAGCCTACCTGGATAATGGCTTCAGCCAAGCAGATTATAAATGAGAATACAGGGCTTGTGACTGGGATGCTGGTTGGAGGGGTGGTTCTCAATGATAACCATAGTCTTGCACGCGCTCTTCAGCACAAAAGTTTGAATGCTTTGTTTGTTGCCATTGAGATTGATGGAAATGTTATTGCTGCAAACTATCCTCTATCCCATAAAGTTAGAATAGCCCTGACACAAGGAAAAAGAGCAGTCGAAAAATCATTTATTCCCACAGAAAATGGAGACGAAAGATCTGTGATTGTAAGCCGTTATATATATCCTTTCACTGGTTCAAAAGATTTCAGCATCATTCTTGTGTATGACGCGTATCACTACAGGGATTTACAAAAAACATTTTTTCGTTCCGGGGTGGTCGCTTTAGTTTGCAGCGTACTTATATTTGTTATCTTTACTTTTCTATCTAAGAAAAAGTTAAAAAAAGCAATGGACGACTTGGTTCATTACACAGAAAATGCTGCCATAAAACCGAAAGAAGCAGAATACCATCCAGGGCAATTTGAGGAGTTTAACCGTATTGGAGAGGCAGTAGAAAAGACGATTATCATGCTCAATGCGGCAACTGAAGAGTTGCAGGATAGTAAAGAACGTTTGGAACTAACAATTGAAGGTGCCGCACTTGGAACCTGGGACTGGAATATACAATCTGGCGATGTGAAGTATAATGATCGGTGGTCAGAAATGCTAGGATATGACCCTAAAGACTCGAAAAGTGAGATTGTTAACTGGAAAAACTTATTACATCCAAAAGAGAAAATACACGTACTGAAAAAACTAAAAGACCATCTTGATGGAGAAGCGCCGGTGTATCAAAGCATCCATCGTTTAAAGAATAAATCAGGAGCATGGATATGGGTACTTGATGCTGGAAGGGTCTATAAACGTGATGAGGCAGGCAATCCAATGCGAGCTGTTGGCATTCATTTGGATATAACAGAACAAAAAGAAGCAAAGCTTGCGTTGGTGAAGGAACGTGCTCTTCTGCTTTCGCTCATAAATTCTATTCCGGATTTGATTTATTATAAGAATTATGAAGGTTTTTATCTTGGATGTAATAAGGCTTTTGAAGTGTTTATTGGGAAGAGTGAAAAGGAGATTATCAATAAAACAGATCGGGAGCTATTTCCAAAAGATATTGCTGATTCCTTTATGAAACAGGATCGAAGTATCCTGGATTTCGGCCATTCCCGTCGTAATGATGAATGGATAACATACCCTGATGGAAAAAAAGTACTGGTTGATATCTTTAAAATTCCATTACTTGATCCTGAGGGTAATATTTTTGGTCTTATTGGAGTGAGTCGTGATGTGACGCATAAAAGAAAAATGGATGAAGAGTTGTTAAAGATTGAAAAACTCGAATCAGTAGGAGTTCTTGCAGGCGGGATAGCACACGATTTTAATAATATTCTAACAGCTGTTTTAGGAAATATTGAACTGGCCAATTATCGATTTGGTCGAAAGGATAAAGGTACTTCCGAGTTACTCAATGAAGCAATCAAGGCCACAAGGAGGGCAGTAAAACTTACCAGACAGTTGCTAACTTTTGCAAAAGGCGAAGAATTGATTAAAGAGGCGACAGATCTACCGGTATTAATAAAAGAGATTTCCGATTTTGTTCTACATGGAAGTGCGGTCACATGTGAGTATAATAGCTCTGAAGATTTGTGGATGGCAGATGCGGATAGTGGACAGATAAGCCAGGTCATTCAAAATATAGTTATAAATGCAAAGCATTCAATGGAAGATGGCGGAATAATACGTTTTCATTGTGAGAATGCTAAAGAATTGCTCAAGACTGATAATGAACAGATATGTTCGGGAAGATTCATTAAGATTACCATATCAGATAATGGTTCCGGGATCCCTGAAGAGTTTATATATAAGATATTTGATCCGTATTTTACTACCAAACATAAGGGCAGTGGTCTTGGATTAGCTATTTCACATTCTATTATTAGTAAGCATAAGGGGACTATAGATGTTGAATCACAGGTGGGTGAAGGGACAACGTTTACCCTCTTTTTACCTGCAACAGCAAAAGTGAATTTGGAAATCCAGGATGAGCAGAGAGGTTGTCCTCTTTTTGAAAAATCTGTAAAAACTTTGTTTATGGATGATGAACAGGTTGTTCGTGATGTATTGAAAATTCAGTTGAGTACTTTGGGGCACGAAGTTGAAACGGCTGCTGATGGAGAAGAGGCTATTCAAAAATATAGGCAGGCCATTCAGGAGGGGAGTCCCTTTGAGATTGTTATTCTGGATTTGACAGTTCCGGCAGGGATGGGTGGGGAGGAAACAGCCCAACAAATTCTTACAATAGATAAAGATGCAAAGATTGTAGTAGTAAGCGGATATTCCAATAACCAGATAATGGATAATTACAAAGATTATGGATTTAAAACTACGTTAACAAAACCATTTGGATTCACTGAGCTCAATCAAATGGTTAGGGACGTCTTGAATTGATTGGGAATGATGGGGAAGTATTATGTGTTCTTCAGGGTGTTAGTTTTTGGATGATTTCTTTTTCTTGAATATTTTAAGTGCTTCTTGATAAATATTAGATCTGGATAATCCGAGGTCACCGGCAATTTTCCGGCTTACGTCTTTTAGAGATAGGGCGGTGTTGTCGCGATACCATACTAATAATTCCTGAAGATTTTCTCCTTCTGCTTTGATTGCAGTACCTGGTTCTATGACAAGAACAAATTCTCCACGATTTGTTCTTGAAGATGCATGATCAAGTAATTTACTGATAGAAGTTTTCTTGAGCTCTTCATATGTTTTGGTAAGTTCTCGGCCCCAAAATCCTTTTCGATCTCCAAAAACTTGCAAAATATCACTAAGCAGCCCCTCTATCCGACGAGGAGATTCATAAAAGACTAAAGGCCATTGTACATCAATGAGCGAGGTCAGAAGTGATCTCCTTTGTGATTTTTTTGAGGGGGCAAAACCTAAAAAAAGAAAGTGTGGATTTGTTATTCCTGCAGCTGAAAGAGCAGTGGTGAGAGCAGAGGCGCCAGGAAGTGGGACAACTTCAATTCCAGCTTCATGAGCCCCCGCAACAAGCACCGCTCCAGGGTCAGAAATACCTGGTGTCCCGGCATCTGAAACAAGAGCAATTGATTCACCATTTGACAGACGTTCTATAAGTTGTACCGACCGTTCAGCCTCTTTTTCACGATAATAGCTGATTAACGGGGTGGATATTTCAAAATGAGTGAGGAGCTTTCGTGTATGACGGGTATCTTCCGCGGCAATGAGGTTCACCTCATTAAGAATCCGTAAACATCGCAAAGTAATATCTTCAAGATTGCCTATAGGGGTAGCTGCTACATAAAGAATACCTGTTTTCGTATCAAGGTTGTTGGCCATATAATTTATTTCAATTATACCTTCTTTTTACCAGGTAGTAATAGATTAAGAAGTACTCCGGCAATCCCAGCAAGTCCAATACCTTTTACAGTAAAAGCGCCTGCTGAAAAGCTCATACCACCTATACCAAACACCATGATAAGCGATATGATAGCAAGGTTTCGGGGTTCTGTAAGATCTTCCTGTGCCCGAACAAGTGTATTTAAACCAATAACTGTAATTGCACCAAAGAGAAGAAGCATGATACCTCCCATTACAGGGGATGGGATGGTTTGCAGCATAGCTCCAACTTTTCCAACAAAAGCAAGGATAATGGCTATAATTCCTGCCCAGGTCATGATGGCTGGATTAAATGATTTGGTAAGAGTTACAGCACCGGTGACTTCAGAGTAAGTAGTATTGGGAGGACCTCCTAACATTGCAGCAAGACTGGTCGCGAGACCATCGCCAAGTAAGGTTCGATGTATACCTGGATCTTTAATATAGTTTTTTTTGGTAACTGAACCAATAGCCAGAATGTCACCAAAATGTTCAATCGCTGGGGCGATGGCGACAGGAACTATATAGAATATTGCCTCAAGATTCCATTCCGGGTAAGTGAAAGCAGGCATGGCAAACCAGGAAGCCTCCTTAACGGGAGTTAGATCAACAAGACCAAAGGGAATGGAAATAAGGTATCCAGCAATAATTCCACAAAGAATGGGGATAAGCTTAAATATTCCACGGCCAATTAATGTAACAGCGAGCGTTACACCAAGCGAGGTTGCGGAAACGATGAGAGCAGTGTTCCGTGGAACCAATTCAAAAGAGCCATCTCCAGTCATGCCTGTGGCCATGAAGACGGCAACAGGAGCGAGAATGAGGCCGATAACCATGATAACGGGGCCGGTAACAACAGGAGGAAGCACTTTATTCAATATTTCACCACCCTGAAAATAAATTAGTATAGAGAGTGCTACATATAAGAGCCCGGCTGCCATTAGGCCGCACATTGTACCAGGTATTCCCCAGGTTTGGACGCCATAAATAATAGGTGCAATAAATGCAAATGAAGAAGCAAGAAAAATAGGTACTTTTCCTTTGGTGATAATTTGAAAGAGAAGTGTTCCTGCGCCTGCTGTAAATAGTGCTACATTAGGATTTAGTCCTGTAAGTAAGGGGACTAGAACTAGGGCACCAAGTGCAACAAACAGCATCTGCGCCCCAAGCAGCATATCTTTAACTCTAAAATTATAATTGCTATCAATGGATTCCGTTTCCATATGTGTTTTTTCTCCTTTTTATAAACCAATATTTGAGATAATGTTAATAAATATTGGGGATATAGTATAAACGGCGAATTATTTGGTGCCAAAAAGTTTATCCCCGGCATCACCAAGACCAGGGAGTATATAGCCATTTTCATTAAGACGGTCATCTAGTGCAGCAGTATAGATATTTACATCAGGATGAAGGTCCTGAACACTTTTAACTCCTTCTGGGGCTGATACTAAAAAAATCCCTTTGATAGAGGTACAGCCAGCCTCTTTTAAAAGTGAAATGGTAGCATTTAGTGTACCTCCGGTCGCGAGCATGGGATCGAGAATCAAGGCGGTACGTTGTTCAATGTTTTTAGCAAGTTTTACATAGTATTGAACAGGAAGAAGTGTTTCTTCGTCACGATAAAAACCAACGATCGAAACTTTTGCAGATGGAATAAGGTCAAAAACGCCATCCATCATGCCAAGTCCAGCCCGAAGAATAGGAACAAAAGTGATTTTTTTTCCTTTGATACCTTCAACAGCAGTTGGGCCCGACCATGTCTCAATGTTCTTAGTTTCGGTCGGCAAATCCTTAGTAGCCTCATATCCAAGAAGTCTTGCAATTTCAGAAGAAAGTGCTCTAAAATCTTTGGTGGAGATATTCTTTTCTCTTAATAATCCAACTTTGTGGCGGATAAGTGGATGATCTACAACGTGAAGTGGCATTAGTATCTCCTTTTATAAAGAATGCAAATGGAAAAGAAATTTTATTCCACTGATACATACAAAAAAAACAATTGAAACTCAATGAAAGGATCTTCAAAAGTAAAGAAAAAATTTAGAGTGCGAGTTTAATGTATTTAAGAAAAGAAAGCGCGATGGATAAGAAATCTTATGGAAAAAAAAAATGTATCTGTTATTCTTACTACTTCAATGTATTACCATCAATTCTCATAATAGTATTTGAATTGAAGATCATGAATAATTGTAATCAGGTGCGGTTGTGGAAAAAGAAGCCTTTGTTACCATACGAAAGAAGCTGGATAGAACACAGAAGCAATTTGCAGAATTACTTGGTGTGTCATTAAAAGCAATTCACAGTTACGAGCAGGGATGGCGAAAAATACCTCTTCACATTGAACGTCAGCTTTGGTTTCTCATTTATAAAAAAAAGAACAAGAAGAATAAAAAATCACAGCCATGCTGGGAGAGAAAATCTTGTGAAATGAAGGAGGAGTGTCCTGCCTGGGAATTTCAAGTGGGTGACATGTGCTGGTTTGTTTGTGGAACGAAATGCGACTGCACTAAAAATATAGATATTCGTGATAAAATGGAGATATGTAGAAGGTGTAAGATTCTGAAGACACTACTAAAATAATAGCAGTTTTTACGAGGGAGGGGATAGGGTACATCTTTTATGCCTAGCAGTACTCCCTGTGCTATTAAAAACATTCACTAAATATAGATTTCATCTCCCCAGCAACAAAAAAAAGCCCCAATCAGAGTGATTTGATTGGGGCTTTTTAGTTTCTCAATAAAGAGAAAGAAGAAATCGGCAGCGACCTACTCTCCCACATAGTCACCCATGCAGTACCATCGGCGCAAAAGA
>Ga0256844_10000979_pt1 | contig 10801 bp, 11 predicted proteins | sample MusselsmetaG_FD_189100 | JGI IMG/M metagenome (GOLD analysis project Ga0256844, IMG submission 189100) | Mussel associated microbial communities from hydrothermal vent at the East Pacific Rise, Pacific Ocean - Mussels | ecosystem: Host-associated > Mollusca > Shell > Unclassified ... | reverse complement strand
ATCATGCTTCTCTAGCTGAATTTGTCGATGAAATAGATGACAAATATAATTTAATCATATCTAATCCTCCATTTTATTCAGAAAATTACAAATCACATAATGAAAGTAGAAACAATGCACGATTTAATGATTCTTTACCATTTAATGAATTAATAGAATCTGTTTCTATATTATTAGATAAAAAAGGAACTTTTAACGTTATAATACCTTTTAGAGAAGAAACAACATTTATAAATTTAGCAGAACAGTTTTATTTATTTCCTAAAAGAATTTGCAGAGTAAAAGGAAATCCTAATTCTGAAATTAAAAGAAGTTTAATTGAATTCTCTTTCTCTGAAAATAAAGTTATAGAGACTAATTTAACAATAGAAATAGAGAGGCACAATTACACTAAAGAATATATTGATTTGGTCAAAGATTTCTATATAAAAATGTAATTCATCTAATTTAGATTGATTAAAGATTTATAATTCTTTAAAATATATTAACTACATTTATTATCTTTGTTGAAGATGGAGCTAGAAACCATTCAAACGGGTGTTAACTGAAAAACCAAAAGAGTAAGTATAAAAACTACTATATTATGAATCAACAAGAACCAAACCCTATTTTAATTACGTTTATGCTAATTTTTGTCTTTGCTATAATTATTTTCTTAATTATTTCAATGTGGAAAGTATTTGAAAAAGCAGGTCAACCTGGTTGGGCAACTTTAATTCCTATTTATAATATCTATATTATGGTTAAAATCGCAGGTAAAGAAGGCTGGTGGGTTTTATTATATTTAATACCAATAGTATCACTTATAATATCTATTATTGTGAGTATTGAAATAGCCAAAAAATTTGGTAAAGATACTGGTTTTGGAATAGGCCTTGCTTTTCTTGGTATTATATTTTGGCCAATACTTGGATTTGGAGATGCTGTCTACAATGATAATAAAATAGATAAAGACTTAGAAGAGTTGGGAGAAGTTAACTTTTAATCCTATAAATTTTTAAATAAAAAAACCTGTTAAATACAATATTTAACAGGTTTTTTTATTATTTATATTCATAAAAACTAAATTCTTTTCATTTGAGTTTTTAATTGTTTAATTTGATCTTTAAACATACCATGTTTATCAAGTTTTTTAACATCGGCAATTAACAATTGAGCTTCTCGTTTTCTACGTTTAGTCATTGCAATACCTGCTAATTGTAATTTTGCCATACCAATATCATGATTCATAGACAACCCAAGTTTTAAAGCTTTTTTGAAAAATTTTTCCGCTTGAGTTAAATTTGTTTGCGAAACCATTATTCCTCGTAAAAAATTATAATATCCTTGTTGTTTTTGCACTAAAGCAGTTTCTGGATTTTTAATTTTGTCTAACCATTTTGTAGATCCTAAAAAATCTTGTTTTCTCATTCTTAAAAATGACATCAAAATCATTTCATTTTTATAGTAAAAAAAGATAAATAATCCTGCCAGTAAAAGTAAAAGTATTCCATTAACTATTCCTCCTTGAATAAAAGTGAAAATTGCCAAAGCTATAATCAAACCTGCTATTACTAATTTTATATTTTTATTAAACATATTTTAAATTTTAATTGACAACAAAACTACTATTTTTTTGGTAAAAAACTCTCAAAATAATAACAATTAAATCAAGACTTATAAGTTTAATTTATATATTTGTACTTTACATCAAATAAATCTATTAAAATGACTATTTCTCAATTAAAATATGTTTTAGCAGTTGCTAAATATCAAAATTTCACAACAGCTTCAGAAAATTGTTTTGTAACTCAACCAACATTAAGTATGCAAATTCAAAAATTAGAAGATGAACTTGATGTTAAAATATTTAATAGAAAAAAGAAACCAATACAGCTTACAGATATTGGAGAAAAAATTGTTGAGCAAGCAAAAACTATTGTTAATGAAAGTCAGCGAATAAATGATATTGTTGAACAACAAAAAGGTTTTATTGGTGGTGATTTTAAAATTGGAATTATACCTACAATAATGCCAACATTACTACCATTATTTTTAAAGACATTTTTAAAAAAATATCCAAAAGTTAATTTAATTATTGAGGAATTAACAACTGAAGAAATAATTAAAAAATTAAAAGATGGTTATATTGATGCTGCAATTGCTGCTACTCCATTAGAAGATGTTGCAATAAAGGAAAGAGTTTTATTTTACGAACCTTTTGTTGGATATGTTTCTGATAAACATAGATTATTTAACAATAAATTACTAAAAGTAAGTGATTTAGAAATTGATGATATTTTATTATTAGATGATGGCCATTGTTTTAAAGATAATATTCTAAATCTTTGTGGAAGTATTAGCAATGATGATAAAGCTACTTTTAGTTTAAGAAGTGGTAGTTTTAATACTCTAATAAAATTATCAAAAGAAGGTCTTGGAATGACTTTATTACCTTTTTTACAAACTTTAGATTTATCAGATAATGATAAAAAACATTTGAGAGATTTTGAAAAACCTGTTCCAGCACGTGAAGTAAGTTTAATTTATCATAAATCACAACTTAAAATGCAACTTATTGAAGCAATAAAATCTACTATCGATTCAGTTATTAGAGGAGTTATTGCCTTTAGTGATGTTAAAATTATCAGCCCTTTACATTATAAAAAATAAAAATCTTGAGAATATAAAATTCTCAAGATTTTATTTAAATTATAGAAACACCACTAACCTACTTTAGCTTATTAATACCAATATTAACAGCATCAATTAATTCTTGTTTATTATTTGACGAAAGTACTTTTTTAAGCATTAATGTTTGTTGTAGCATCTGTAATACCATTTTATCAACTCCATATTTTTTATACTTCAAACCAGTAGTTACAAAATCATTTATCATAATATTTGTTGCTGGTAAATCATCACAACTAGCAATAGTTTGAAATGCTTTTTGATATAAAAGTTGTTTTTTTTGATCTTTAGAAAAGAACATTCCTTTTAAAATATTTTTTGCTATAAAACTATATTCTGACGTATCATTATTGTCCAAATATATTCCAATTAAAGCATCTTTCATACTCTCTTTTTCTAACTTATTAGTTATAGTTTTTGAAATTTTTAAGGCTTCTGTTTTATCTAATTTATATATAATATCTAATGCATTTCGTTTAATAGAAAAAGATTTACTATTCATTGCATCTGTAAATATAGAAATATCTTTTGATATTTTACCTATACTTTTTAAAGCTGCTGCTTTAACTAATGTTTTAGTATCATTTTTTACTAAATTATTAATTATTTTAATAGCTGATTTATATTTTTTATCGGATAAATCAATACTATTAATAGCCATAATTCTTAATCCATAATAATTGTCATTTAAAGCCGAAATTAAAACATCAACAGCTTCTTTATCATAGCTTTTTGAAAGTTTTTCAATTGCTTCCCTCCTATTTTCATAAGATTTACCAAACTTATATTGATAAATATAATTATCAATTGTTTTATTATATTTTACATCTGCAATTAAAGTTTTATCAACATCAAAATCTATAAATTGAGGTTTTTTATTAGATTTAAAAGCAAATGTTTTAGATTTTTTATTAACCCAAACATTAAAAGTTTCTGGCTTATTTTTTACCCAAACATTTATTTTTACAGGAAAATTAAATAATTTATCACCTTGTTCTATTGTAACTAATGCAAGTTTTTTATCTTCATCATAATCATATTTTATATTTAAAACAGGATGACCATTACCAAAATACCATTGGTTAAAAAACCAGTTTAAATCTTTACCACTTACTTCTTCTAGAGCTAATCTTAATTGATGAGCTTCTGCACTTCCAAATTTATTTGTTTCTAAATAATTTTTTAGACCTGCAAAGAAGGCTTTATCACCTAGATAATTTCTTAAATTATGTAAAATAGCTCCACCTTTTTGATATGAAACTAAGTCAAACATTTCCATTTTTTTATCATAATGAAAACGAACTAATTTTTTATTAAAGTTATCACCTTTTAAATAATTTTGAACTTCTTCATGTCTATGAGCATCAGCATGGTCTTTATTATATTTATATTCTCTCCAAAGGTATTCACTATAATTTGCAAAAGATTCATTTACAGTTAAATTACTAAAACTCTCTGTAGTTACATAATCTCCAAACCAATGATGAAATAATTCATGTGCTATAACATCTTCCCAAGTATTATCATCAATTAATTCACCGGAAGTTTGATAAGCAGATTCACTATGTAATGTTGCTGTTGTATTTTCCATTGCTCCACTTACAAAATCTACACCTACCATTTGTGAGTATTTTGTCCAAGGATATTCAACTCCTAGTAAATTTGAGAAAAATCCCATCATTTCTGGTGTGTTTCCAAAAATTTCTTGAGCATAAGGCTTATATGCATGATCTACATAATAATTTACTGGTTTTCCTTTATATGAATCTTTAATTACACTAAAATCTCCAATTCCCATAAAGAATAAATATGGAGCATGTTTTTCATCCATTTTCCAATAATCAGTTCTTGTTCCATCTGCATTGTCTTGTTGATTAATCATTAAACCATTAGAAAGAGTTACATATTTGTTAGGAACTGTTATATAAATTTCTTCACTTGATTTCTGATTAGGAGTATCCAATGTAGGAAACCAAACGCTACTTGCATTTGTTTCTCCTTGTGTCCAAATTTCTGTTGGTTTATCTGGGTCTGTTCCATGTGGATCAATAAAATACAATCCTTTTTCATCAGTTATAGCTGCAGAGCCTTCACTTTTAACTTCTTCTGGTCTTGCAGTATATTTTATATAAACTATATATTCTTCTCCTTTAGCATAAGTATTTCCAAGTTGAATTGTTAATATTTTATCATCATATGAATATTTTAGTTCTTTACCATTCATAGAAACCTTATCAATTAACATAGCCTTAGCATCTAAAACAACTTGAGAAATAGGATAAAAATGTGGCTTTAAAGTTATCCATGCTTCTGCGGGCATTTGTAATTTTTCAAAATCAAATTCTACTTTTAATTTTGTATGAACTAAGTCATTTACTTTTTCTTTTGTCGCTTTATAAGATGGCTCTTGAGCATTAACTATTGTTAATACAAAAAAACTTATCATCAATACTAGTTTATGTATTCTCATTTATTTCTGTTTTATTTATAAGTTGTAAAAATAGTTGTTTTGTTACAGTTAAAATTGTTAAGTGATTGTTAAAAACAAGTAAAGACGTTTTTTAAACGTCTTTACCATTAACCTGAGTTATTATAAAAATTTAATGTAATTAATTCTTAAAAAAATTCTCCACTTTACTAAAAACATCACTATCCTTATTAATATCTTTAACATTATTAAGTAGCTCAACCATGTTTTCTGGTTTCATATCATCACCTAAAATTCGTGCTAAAGCAAATCCATGTTCTTTATTTGAAGCAAAAACTATTAACTCTTCAATAGAATCTTCTGAACCTACATATTTTGCAACAATATTATTTCCATTAGAATTCATTCTCATTAATTCTATATAAGCAGGATTTTTAAGTATCTTTTTTACTTTAGTCTTCTCCACTTTATATTCTTCTCTATTAGAATCATTTATTTTAAAAGCTAATAAATTTACTTTATCAATAGATTTATATGCTTGTTTTGATTTTGCAGATGCAGTTTCTGGTAAAGAAACAATACTTGTTGGAACATCTAACATTAAATAGTTACTATCTTCTTCACTATCAACATAAAATTGTTGAATAGATGCTTCATTATCACAAGATACTAAAAACGTAAATATTATTAATACCAGACTGATATATTTTAATTTTTTCATTTTATAAGGTTTAGGTTACTATTGTTTATTTATTTGTAGCTTCTTTAATATGGTTTCCACCAGGCACATTCATTTTATCAATTATTTTACCAACCCTTTTCAAATCAATATCACCAGTTAAAGTTACAATTACAGCTTGCATTTCTTCACCTTCAATTTTTATCCTATCAATATTTTCAATAAACATAAAAAGTTCTTTTACATGCTCATCATCTTTACCTTCTCTAACATAAATTTTAACATTACCTTGTTTATCTTTTACTCTAAATAATTCAGATAAATTTTCTGTTTTAAGATATTTTTTCACATCTGCTTTCATATTAGCAGCTATACTTTTATCAGAAGTTGTATAAACAGCTAGATTATCTAGACTTCTAACGTCATCAATGTATTCTTTAGCTTCTTTACTATCTCCACCTATTTTACCCATTAATCTAAATGCGCTTTTAGTTACAACAACAGTTGTTACATCATCTAAATCTTCATACTTTTCAAAAAGTGATTGCGAAAAAGATATTAATGGCGTTACTGCTAAAAGTAATATTAGTATTATTCTATTTATTTTCATTTTGTTATTTATGTTTATTGTTTTCATAATATTCTATTTTTAGTTGTTCTATTTAAAAATTTTGTTTTTTGTTGCTTCGTAGTCTTGTGCATAAGCTATTGCTCCATTCCCTCTATTTAAACTTTTTGAAATGAGTTTGAATGCTTTTTGACTTTCTACATAAGCCCTTTGTGCTTCTGCTCTTTCAATATCTGAAAAATTACCTGTTGAAGGTATAATTTTATATATAGTAAAGAGTAGAATAACTGCTGCTGCAATTGATAACCAATTTTTATTCCAAGTCTTTTTTATAGGTTTTACTTGTATTGATTGATTACTAACTTGAGCTTTAGTTTCAGAAAAATAGTCAAACATTAGTTTATACTCCTGTAAATGAACAGGAACAATATCTTGAGCAAAATATTCTTGTAGAACACGTTCTTCTTCAAGAGTAGTATTTCCTTCAAAATAAACTTCTATTAGATTTTCTATTTTAGCTAATTCCATATTTGTGTTTTTTTAATAACTGTTCTCTTATTGTTTTTCTTGCTCTTGACAATGCAACTCTTATTGCTGTAGGTTGTATTTCAAGAATCTTGCCAATTTCTTCAAAACTATAATGTTCTACATCTCTTAGTTGAATAATTAGCTTTTGTTTTGTTGGCAATTTTTCTATTAATTGATGTACTATATTTACACTATCTTTTATATCTGTTTGCCTATCTAAATTCTGATTATTATCTTTATAATTACTATGAATGATTTTTAAGTTAGATGAATTTTTTAATTTTAACACATCTAAACAATGATTCTTTGTCATAGTCATTGCAAAAGCTTCTACATTATTATAACCATTTAATTTTTCTTTATTTTTCCATAACTTTAAATAAATATCTTGAGTTGCATCTTCGGCAGAATCTTTTGATATTAAAAATCGTTTAGCTAAACGAAAAATTTTATCTTTAAAAGGCATTACCAAGTTTGTAAACTCTAGCTGATTCATTTTTAATTAGTTTGGTTGTTATTAGTAAAACGATTAAGTAGTTTTTTTGTTACATCTATTTTTAAAATAAAACCAAAAATAGTTCTTTAAATATATTTTCAACTTATTTATGATTAAAATTATATATAAAAAATGACATAAAAACCTTATAAAATATTTATTGAAAATTAGTTTATATTTACTACCTTTACAAATTCATAATAACTAACAATTAATATAACAGATATATATGGGATTTTTTGATTTCATGACAGAGGAAATCGCAATAGATTTAGGAACTGCAAACACATTAATAATTCATAGAGATAAAGTTGTAATTGACAGTCCTTCAATTGTAGCTATAAATAGAAGTACTGGAAAATTACTTGCAACTGGCAAAGAGGCTAGGTTAATGCAAGGTAAAACTCACAGTAATATTAAAATTATTAGACCATTAAAAGATGGAGTAATAGCCGATTTTGATGCTTCAGAGCAAATGATAAAAGAATTTATTAAACAAATTCCGACTATCAAAAAGAGATTTTTCTCACCTTCTCTTAGAATGGTTATTTGTATTCCATCTGGAATTACCGAAGTTGAAAAAAGAGCTGTAAAAGATTCTGCTATTCACATGAGAGGTACAGATATATATTTAATTTACGAACCAATGGCTGCTGCAATTGGTATTGGGATTGATATAATGGAGCCTAAAGGAAATATGATTATTGATATAGGTGGAGGAACAACCGAGATTGCTGTTATTGCTCTTGGTGGAATTGTTTGTGACAAGTCTGTAAAAGTTGCTGGAGATGTTTTTACTAACGATATTTCTTATTATCTAAGAACACAACACAATCTTTATGTTGGAGAACATACTGCTGAAAGAATTAAAATTGAAGTTGGAGCTGCTACTGAAGATTTAGAAACTCCTCCTGATGATATGTTAGTTCAAGGAAGAGATTTGCTTAGTGGTAAACCAAAACAAATTCAAATTTCATATAGAGAAATTGCTAAAGCTTTAGATAAATCTATTTTAAGGATTGAAGATGCTGTTATGGAAACATTGGCTGAAACTCCTCCAGAATTATCTGCAGATATTTATAATACAGGTATATATTTAGCTGGTGGTGGTTCTATGTTAAGAGGTTTAGATAAACGTCTTTCTAGAAAAACTGATTTACCAGTTTATTTAGCTGAAGATCCATTAAAAGCAGTTGTTAGAGGAACAGGAATTACACTTAAAAATATTGATAAGTTTAAAAATATTTTAATGAAGTAACGTATTAATAAAATATTCTTATGCAACATATAATTTCATTTTTAATTAACAATAAATATTTTTTATTGTTTTTATTTCTTGAAATAATAGCAGTTTCAATAACCATTCAAAGTCATTCTTATCATAGAAGTAAATTTATAAACTCTTCTAATTTTATTACAGGAAGTATTTATAATAATTTTAATTCTGTTAATAATTATTTGAATCTTAAAACTCAAAACAAACAATTACAAGAAGAAAACACTAAACTAAAGAATTTATTATCTAGTACCACTATCAAATCTAAACAAAACTCAAGAATAGATTCTTTAACTTACAATAATAAGTATTCATATATTTCGGCTAGAATAATAAACAATAATTATACTAAAACTAATAATAGACTAACTATTAATAGAGGTTTAAATGATGGTGTTACTACTGAACTAGGTGTTGTCTCTAGTAAAGGAATTATTGGTATTACAACTAATGTTTCATCAAATTATGCTGTTGTTATGCCTATAATTAATGAGAGTTCACGTATTAATGTTAAACTATTAAATAATAATCATTACGGAACTTTAAAATGGGATGGTGAAAATTATAATACTGTTCAAATTGAAGATTTACCAAGGCAAACTAATATTAAAGTTGGTGACACTATTATTACTGGAGGAAAATCAACTATATTTCCTGAAGGGATTTTAGTTGGTAAAATAAAAGATTTTAAAATTAATAATAATAATAATTATAAAATTGTAAATGTTGAGCTTTTTAATGATATGAGTTCTATTTATTATATTAATGTAATAACTAATGAAGATAATCTAGAAATAAAAAAATTGGAAAATGAATAATTATATAATAAAATATAGTTTTTTAATTATCCTATTGGCTCTTATACAAGTGTTAATATTGAATAATATTTTATTTTTAGGCTATATAAACCCAATAATCTATATATTTTTTATTTTTATTTTTCCAATTAAAGAAAACAAAAATGCTTTATTGCTTTTTAGTTTTACATTAGGATTAATAATTGATTTTCTTTCTAATTCTGGAGGTAGTAATACTGCAGCTATTGTTTTTATAGCATATTTTAGATTGCCCATACTTAAAATAATTCAAAATAATAATGAATTTGATTATTTATTATTCAATATTAAAAAACTTAATTTTATTCAAATATTAATTTATATTTTCATATTAACTTTTATACATCACTTAATAGTTTATTATCTTGAATATTATACATTAAAGAATTTTTTATTTATATTAAAAAAAGCGTTTTATGCAAGCATCTTCTCGAGTATAATTATTGGCTTTTCTGTATCTCTATTCATTAAAAATAATAATTCTTAAAAATGAAATCAAGAGGTAATTTATTGATTTTTTTCACAATAATTGTAGGTATTATATTTATTTTCAGGCTATTTTTTTTACAAATATTGACAGATAAATATAAGAAAAAAGCAGATAGAATTTCTATAAGAAAAATATATATATTTCCAGAAAGAGGTTATATTTATGATAGAAAAGGAAAACTACTTGTAGCCAATCAAACTTCTTATGATTTAATGGTTATTCCAAGAGAAGTTAAAACCATTGACACTACTGAATTTTGTTCAATTATAAAAATATCAAAGAAAAGTTTTTTAAAGCGATTAAAAAGAGCTAAAAACTATTCACCTAGACTAGCTTCGGTTTTTCTTAAACAATTATCAAAAAATGATTATGCTTATTTACAAGAAAAAATGTTTAAATATGAAGGTTTTTATATTCAAAAACGTTCAATAAGAGAATATCCAATTAAGCATGCTGCAAATATTTTAGGGTATATTGGTGAAGTAAATGATAAAAAGCTAAAAAGTGACAATTACTATCTTCAAGGTGAATTACTTGGTGTAAGTGGTGTAGAAAAGCAGTATGAAATAATATTAAGAGGAAAAAAAGGTGTTAAATGGTACCAAAAAGATAATCATAATAAAATAATTGGCTCTTATAAAAACGGAACTCTTGATTCTTTATCTGAAATAGGAAAAGATTTAACTCTAACTATTGATATTGGCCTTCAAATATATGGAGAAAAGTTAATGAAAAATAAACGTGGAGCCATAATAGCACTTGAACCATCAACTGGTGAAATACTTGCGTTAGTAACAGCTCCTAGCTATGATCCAAACTTAATGGTTGGT
>Ga0256844_10000978_pt1 | contig 10804 bp, 7 predicted proteins | sample MusselsmetaG_FD_189100 | JGI IMG/M metagenome (GOLD analysis project Ga0256844, IMG submission 189100) | Mussel associated microbial communities from hydrothermal vent at the East Pacific Rise, Pacific Ocean - Mussels | ecosystem: Host-associated > Mollusca > Shell > Unclassified ... | reverse complement strand
GAAAAACACCCTGAATACCAGTTTAAGACTAGAAAATTTAACTATATTCCAACTATAGATATTGACATTGTTTATGACTTTAAATTAAAAGGTATTGTACGGACAGTTGGAGGATATTTTAACGACTTATATCATCTTAAGTTTTTCAATATTTGGTTGAGAACATTAGTCTTATTGAAATTTAGAGAAGACCCTTTCGATACTTTTGAAACGATTCTAGACCTACAGAAGGAACATCAAATTAAAACTATTTTTTTCTTTTCGGTTGGAGATTATACCACTTATGATAAAAATATTTCACCAAGAAACTCCAAATACAAATCATTGATTAAATCGGTTGCAGATTATGCTGAGATTGGTTTACACCCCTCTTATTTTACCATGAGAAATGAAGCAACGCTAAAGAAAGAAAAATCGAGGTTAGAGAAAATTATCAACAGCCCTGTAAAAAAATCTCGACAACATTACTTGCGGATAGACATGCCAGAAACCTATCAGAATTTGGTAAACCTAGAAGTGAAAGAAGACTACAGTATGGGCTATGCCTCTCACTATGGATTTAGAGCCAGCAGCTGCACCCCATTTTATTTTTATGATTTAGATTATGAAATTCAAACACCTTTAAAACTATATCCTTTTGCTGTTATGGATGGTACTTTACGTGATTATCTAGATTTATCACACAAAAGAGCCTATGAAATTATTATAAAACTAGCCCACGAAGTAAAAAAAGTTGAAGGTACGTTTATTACAATTTTTCATAATGAAACTCTAAGCAACAAAGGAAGATGGAGACGCTGGAAAAAACTATATCGAGATGTTTTTAAGCAAATAGCCGCACTACAATCTAACAGCTAATTCATGATTAAATATCTAACCAGAAATCAGCTAGATGTAGAGAAGTACAACCATTGTATTTCAAAGGCCTTTAATTCTCGTATTTATGGATATAGCTGGTATTTAGACGCTGTTTGTGATGCTTGGGATATTTTGGTGAAAAATGATTATCAGACTGTTATGCCACTACCCAAACGCAAAAAATATGGTGTTCCGTATATTTATCAAGTCCCTTGGGCGCAACAACTAGGCCTCTTTTCTTTAGCTGAGATAGAGGAATCTACAATTACAGCATTTATTCATGCTATTCCTAAAAAATTTAAATTAATTGATATTTTCTTAAATTCTAAAAATAACTTTTCTAGCAAACATCTAAAACTTAGAACAAACTATATCCTAGCCTTAGATACTGATTTTAAAACTTTAAAAAATAATTTCAACTCCAATAGAAAACGAGTTTGTAAAATAAATTTTGATGGTTTTAGAATTGATAAAAAAGGAAATACTAAAGCATTTTTAGCATTTTATAAGAATCAAGAATCCAACTACAAAACACATAAAGATACCTTTGAAAAACTTCAAAAACTAGTGCTTCTTAATTCAAGTGCTATTCATATTTGGAATGTGTATCGAGACAATCGTATCATTGCTAGCTTATGTTGGTTAAAAGACCTCAATCGCATTACTTATTTAGCACCAATTGCTATCGCTGAAGCTAAAAAAGAGAATATCCCTACATTTATTATAAACGAAATTATTAAAGAACATGAAAACTCAAATTATATCTTAGATTTTGAAGGTTCTATGATTAAAGGTGTGGCGCAGTTTTATAAAAGTTTTGGCGCAAAAAAAGAAATCTATTCCCAGTATAAAAAGTACAACTTATTTTGATACCTTATTGTGTAGCGTCTTAAAAGCAATAAAACTAGCAATACTAGACAACCACATTAAACTTGCAGAAGTAATTGCTGCACCTAAAATTCCATATTTAGGAATTAGGTAATAATTAGCAGGAATATTAATCAATAAAGCACTAAAAGAAATCCAATAATTAACCTGTGACCTTCCTAGTGCCGATAATAGATTTCCATACAACCCTCTAAAAATTAAAATACCAAAAATACCAGCAGTTAACACGAAGAACATAAGTCTGTGTTTTGGATATGCACTGTCAAATAAACCCAACATCAAATCAGAAAAAAAATAAAACAGAAGTGCAATACCAACACTAAATAGTAAAAACAAGAGCATATAAGTTTTGCCATAGTCTTTAATGTAGTCTTTGTCATAAATACGTTCTGTTAAGGTAACAAAATCTGTAGTAAGAATAATATTGGGTAAGAAAAGTAAACTAAAGGGAATGATCGAAACATATTTATAGGCAGTTACTAAAGCTGCATCTTTTAAAATTACACCAATAAGTATAATATCAATTGCAAACAGTAATTGTGTAGCAACATTTGCTAAACCTGTAAAAATACCAAACTTCATGAAATCAACATCCAGTTTTACAGGAGATTCCTCTGTTTTAAATGAAATTTTTAAAGATTTAAAAAAGAGTAAAAAAGCAAGTAATGGCGACACTAGAATTGCAATAGCATAACCTAATTCTTTAAAATAATACCCCAATATAAAGACATTCAAGACCAAAATAACATTATAAACTATTTCTGCATAAGCAAACTGCTTATTATTATGCTCTAACCTAAACTGTATTTTTACAATCTCAAACAAGAAAGATGTGAATAACAAAACAGACAATAGCCTTAAAAAATAGCCTGCTTGTGGCAAACTAGAAGACAAAAGATAACTCGATAAAAAGACAATAAGACTTAATAAAAAAGAAAAGAGTAAGCCTTTCTTAAAAACATGACTAAAAAGCACTCTCTTTTCTGAAACAGAGGTTAATCTAGCTCCAAACCTAAGCAAACCTTGCTGTACCCCTAAACCGCTAATAGGCAATATAAAAGCCATGATATTTAAAGCATAGATAACATAGCCTAACTCAACATTACCAATAAATTGTATTGCAATATATGAGGCTAATAAAGAAGCTATCCTTGCAATTAGGGTAGCCATAAAAATATAACTTCCTTTTCGCTGAAAAAAACCATTAAAAAAGTGAACTAAACCTCCCATCCTATTTTATAAGTAAAGACAAATATACTTTAGTAAATGCTTCAGCTATCCTTTTTTTGCTAAAATTTTGATCAATATAATTGTGCATTTCCTGTTTAGAAACCTCTTTTGAAGAAGTTTGATAATAAGCAAGCGCTTCTAACAATGCTTTTGAATTGTCTACAGGAATTAGTGTTCCGAAATTTTCTGGAAAATATTCATGAATCCCTCCCACATTTGTGGAAACAACCGAAACTCCACAAGAAAAAGCCTCTAGAATTACACAGGGCAAATTTTCAATAACACTAAATAAAAGCAACACATCTGCTTGCTGTATATAAGGCACTAAATCTTCCTGTGGCAATTGATTTACAAAATTAATTTGTAAAGAAGGTATCTTTAACTCTTTTGCTAATTCTTTAAAATCAGTAGCATTATTTCCAATCAGATGAAATTTAAAATTAATTTTAGCCTGCGACAACTCACTTATTACATTTAAAATTTTGGGCACATTCTTTACACTATCCATAGATGATACATGAATGACAGTATAAACCTCTTGCTCTTTTTCAATAGGTTTAAAAAGAGCTGTATCAATTACATTAGGCACTGTAATGTAACTTCTATTTGTAAGTCCAAAATCTTGCATCGCTTTTGCTAAATGATCTGAAACGGGGCAAATACTTGATGCGTTTTTAGCTATCTGCTTTGAAAAAAACCGCTCTCCAAAAGAGATTTTTTTACAAAAAGGTTTATGGTAGCCATGCCAATGTTCAGAAATAATATAACGCTTACTCTGAAACCATTTTAAATACAGCGCAATAAATCCTGCAGGATAGATTCGGTTTAAATGTACAATATCAAAATGACCAACTTGCTTTAAAAGGTACAAATAGGCTTTAAAAAAACGAAAAAACTTAAGTAAAGGGTTTTTAGAAAACGTGGGGTAAGCAATAAGCGTTCTAACATTATTAATTACAGTATCTTCTATCTCAGTTTTTTTAGCATCTTTATCACTAATCACATGTATTGCTGTTACCTGAAGCGTTGTAGCTACCGCTTCGGCATGTCGTTGGATAAAATCGCCATTATAAGGCATTTTCCGTGATGGATACCAACTACTTATAAATAAAATATGAAGACTACTTTTCAAAAAAACAATTTCTTCAAATGTAACAATAATTTTGTTTGAAATTTTTAAATACTTACTTTTATCCGATGAATATCAACCATATTTTTTTTGATCTAGACCATACTCTCTGGGATTTTGAAACCAACTCTGCTAAAACTTTTGATTTTATTTTTAATGATAATGCTATTCATATTTCTTTAGATACTTTTTTATCTCATTATATTCCTATAAATCATCAGTATTGGAAACTTTATAGGGAAGAAAAAGTTACTAAATCTGAATTGAGATATGGGCGCTTAAAAAAAACTTTTGATGCCTTGCGTTATGACATTTCAGATACTATGATAGATAGACTAGCTACAGTTTATATTGACAATCTACCTAATTACAATACTCTTTTTGAGGGTGCAATAGAAATTTTAGACTATTTAAGCCCAAACTATCAATTGCATATTATAACCAATGGTTTTGATGAAATACAAGCAAAAAAAATGAACAAGGCAAACATTAACCATTATTTTAAGCACATTATTACCTCTGAAAGTGTGGGCGTAAAAAAACCCAATCCAAAAATTTTTCACCATGCCTTAGCAATGGCAAACGCCAAGCCTGAAAATAGTATAATGATTGGAGACAACCTAGAAGCCGATATTATTGGGGCACAACATGTTGGTTTACAAACCATATTTTTTCATGCCGATAAACCTGATAACAATCCTACAATTCATATTGACAACTTATTAGAGATTAAGAAATTTTTATAATTAACGTCAAACAACTACCTTTAAACTTTATTAAACCCCCTAAAATGAATCTCAAAAAAATAGTAATTCTAGTTTTCCTAATTGTATCAAATATAGTATTTGCACAACAAACTGTCAATCATTATAAGTATGTGATTATACCTCAAAAATATGAGTTTTTAAAAACAAAAAATCAACACCAACTCAACACACTCACCAAATTTCTATTTAAAAAAGAAGGTTTTACCGCTTTATTTGATACTGATAGAAAACCTCAAGATTTGACAAACAACCCTTGTTTAGCGTTGCTAGCTAATGTACGAAGCAATTCAGGAATGTTTACCACTAAATTACATGTTGAACTGACCAATTGTAAAAATGAAATTGTATTTACAAGTACAGAAGGGAAAAGCAAAGTTAAAGATTATAGAAAAGCCTATCATGAAGCCTTACGCAACACCTTTAAATCTATTACTGCTTTAGATTATGCCTATACCCCTAATACTTTTGCCGAATTAAAGCCTGTACCTGATAATAGTTTAAAAAAAATAGCGAATACCGATACGGAAACTGCCTCTGAAAAAATTGAACAATTGGAAGATATTGTTATGCAAGAAGTCATCTCTGAAGAAGCTCCTGGCACAGAAACTGTTGATTTTAAAACACCTCTCTCTCCTCCTTCTAAGCCAATTTATAAAGAAGAAGAAACAAAAAAACCTAAAACACTTATTGCTGATGTTAACACCTTATATGCTCAAGCAAATGGCTTAGGTTATCAATTGGTTGATAGTACTCCTAAAGTAGTTTATGTCTTATTAAAATCTGCTAGAGAGCATGTTTATTTTTTAAGAAACAAAAGAGGTATTGTATATAAAGAAAATGAACAATGGATTGTTGAATATTATGATTTAGATACCTTGGTTAGAAAGGGATTGGCTATTAAATTTTAGGAATTGTTCTATAGAAAAACACAAAGTTTCACAACGAGATTTTAAATCTCTAGTAACCATACTTTTCCTTCCAACGTTTCTTTAAAAAGGCTCTAAAACTATTTTCTCTGGTATTATTCCCTGGTTTATAAAGTTTGGTGCCTGCAATAGCATCTGGCAAAAATTCTTGCTCGGCAAAATTAGCATCATAATTATGAGCATATTTATAATTTTTACCATAATCTAAATCTTTCATCAACTTTGTAGGTGCATTTCGTAAATCAAGTGGTACAGATAAATCACCTGTATTTCTAACCAATTGCTGAGCTTCGCCAATTGCCGCATAAGATGCGTTACTCTTTTCTGAATTTGCCAAATAAATAGCACACTGACTTAAGATTATTCTCGACTCAGGGTTACCAATAACAGCAACTGCCTGAAATGTAGAGTTTGCCATAATAAAAGCCGTTGGATTGGCATTGCCAATATCTTCTGAAGCTAAAATGAGCATACGCCTAGCAATAAATTTCACATCTTCGCCTCCTTCTAACATTCTAGCCAACCAGTATACAGCTCCATTTGGATCACTACCCCTAATCGACTTTATAAAAGCCGAAACAATATCATAATGCTGCTCTCCTGTCTTATCATATCGAACAGGGCTTTGCTGTACTTTTTCTAAAACTTTCTTATTGCTTATAACAATTTTCCCATCTTCTGAATTGACAATTAATTCAAAAATATTTAATAATTTTCGAGCATCTCCTCCAGATAATTGTAACAAAGCATCTGTTTCTTTAAGCTGTATTTTTTTCTTTGAAATAATTTCATCTTCTTGAATTGCTCTTTTCAACAAGGCAATTAAATCATCTTTATCAAACGAATTTAAAATATAAACCTGACAGCGGGAAAGCAATGCCGGAATCACCTCAAAACTAGGATTCTCTGTTGTTGCACCAATCAAAGTTACCCACCCTTTTTCTACCGCTCCTAATAACGAATCCTGTTGTGATTTGCTAAAGCGATGGATCTCATCAATAAATAGAATTGGATTTTTTGTAGTGAACAATCCTCCACTCTGTTTTGCTTTTTCAATAACCTCTCTTATATCTTTTACACCTGAATTTATAGCACTTAAGGTATAAAACGGGCGCTCAGATTCATTCGCAATAATATTAGCAAGTGTTGTTTTTCCAATTCCAGGAGGCCCCCAAAAAATAAGTGATGGTATTACTCCTCGTTTAATATGCTCAGTTAGAGCTCCGTTTTCACCCACCAAATGTTGCTGACTGATATAGTCATCTAATGTTTTGGGGCGTATACGCTCTGCTAAAGGGGCATTCATCATTCAAAAATTATTATACTGTAAAAACTACCTCAATCAAGGGCACGAAGGCATTAAAAAAATTCCTTTTTATTTCGACGCAAAGTTTGGAAGTCTACCTATCTATGAAAGGTTAAACTCTCTTTGGCTATCGCCCTGCAATTAAAACTCTCTAGTAACATCAAAACCTTCTAAATAATCGGCAACACGTTTCACAAACATTCCGCCGAGTGCTCCATTCACCACTCTATGATCATAAGAATGCGAAAGAAACATTTTGTGACGAATACCAATAAAATCGCCCTCTGAAGTCTCTATAACTGCTGGCACTTTACGGATAGCTCCCAATGCTAAAATACCCACTTGTGGCTGATTAATAATGGGTGTACCCATAATACTACCAAAACCACCAACATTTGTTACGGTATACGTTCCGCCTTGCACCTCGTCTGGTTTTAATTGATTTGCTCGTGCTCTACTGGCCAAATCATTGACTGCTTTTGTCATTCCAATAAGACTTAACTGATCTGCATTTTTAATCACAGGAACAATTAAATTTCCATCAGCTAAAGCTGCGGCCATACCCAAATTGATATTCTTTCTTTTAATAATTCGATCTCCATCTACAGAAATATTAAGCATTGGATAATCTTTTAAAGCTTTAGCAACAGCTTCCATAAAAATAGGTGTAAATGTTATTTTTTCACCTTCTCGCTTTAAGAACTCATCCTTAATTTTAATTCGCCAATTTACAATTTTGGTTACATCAACCTCAACAAACGACTGGACATGTGCTGAAGTCTGCAATGAATCTACCATATATTTAGAAATGAGTTTCCCCATTCTAGTCATTTCAATAATTTCGTCTCCACCATTTATAGAAATTGGCCTTGCTATTGTAGCTTTTTTGGCAATTGATGGTGCCAATATTCGCTCTGTTTTTATTGGATTAACAGTTGCAGCTCCTCTATTTTTTATATATGATAGAATATCACTTTTAGTAACTCTATGCTCTTTACCTGTACCTGTTATCCCTTCTAACTCACTTATTGAAACATCCTCTTTTTTGGCAATAGTCTTTACCAAAGGTGAATAAAACCGATCAGATTGTACATTTTTAATTGGCTCAACCGTTTCTTTCACCTCTTGGATTGAGGCTTCAATTTTAACCGCTTCTACTGGTTCTTCAAGCTCTTCTACGATTTCAGGCACCTCAATATTTTCTATCTCCCCTTCTCCACTAGTCTCAATAATTGCGAATGTTTGTCCTACTTCAACAACAGCATCAACTTGAAATAATTTTTCAATCAAAACGCCTTCTACTTCACTTGGCACTTCAGAATCTACTTTATCAGTAGCAATCTCTACAATAGTCTCATCCAATTCAATTACATCTCCAACTTCTTTTAACCAAGCTGTAATTGTTGCCTCAGCAACACTTTCACCCATTTTTGGTAATTTCAGTTCAAATTTAGCCATTCTTTATCTTTAATTTTGAGAATGTAAAGTTAAGTATATTTGATGAGTAAAATGCTGTATTTTTTCTTAAACGAATAACAACCTCCTAAAGATAAAAAAATACATAACACCTAGAAGTCTAAAGTTTATATTTTAAAGATAAAAAAATACATTTACTAGCTACACAATGCATTCTTTTTAGTATTATTAGGTTTTATTAATATCCTTATTTTAGATTTGAAGTCACTCTTTAAAAGTTTAAATTTTTTATACACGTGGAGAAATTATCAAGAAAATTTTTTGAATAATTTTACATCTCACATTTCTGACAATCACTTTCACGTTATTGCACCTCCAGGATCTGGTAAAACAATTTTAGGTATAGAAATTGTAAAGCGGTTAGGCAAAAAAACATTGGTTCTAACTCCTACAATCACCATTAGAAATCAATGGAAAGATAGACTTCAATTTTTTTTTACTAATGGCAAGCCCTATAAGAAATACTCATTTTCATTAAAATCTATTTCAGACATTACTTTTATAACTTATCAATCTTTACATTCTTTTTATAAAACTTTTGAAGATAAAGAAATGTATTTTGATTATTTTCATAAACAAGGTATAGAAGTGTTGGTGTTAGATGAAGCTCATCACCTTAAAAATGCATGGTGGCAGCCTTTATATGATTTAAAAATTAGCAAAGAGCTTACTATTGTTGCTTTGACTGCTACTCCACCTTATGATAGTGATGCAACAGAAATTACAAAATATTTTAAGCTTTGTGGAGAAATAGACGATGAGATTGCAACACCTGATTTAGTCAAAGAAGGTGACCTATGTCCACATCAAGACTTTGTTTACCTTTCAAAACCTGAAGATCAAGAAATCAACCTAATTGTAGAATTCAGAAGAAAAATTTTCGATTTTATCGAAAATCTTAAAAAGGACTTACAATTTATTGCTTTTATTAAAAAGCATAGATTTTATAGTAACCCTACACAATCTCTAGATGAATTATATGCAAATTCTGAATTCTTTTCTGCACTATTAATCTTTTTAAATGCTTGTAAAGAAATCATTCCTTATGAAAAATTAAAAATTTTAGGATTTGATAAAAATGATAAAATTCAATTCCCTCCATTTACGAATGACTGGGTTCAAATTTTATTTCAAAACCTTTTAGTTAGTGACAGGTTAAATCTAATAAATGATGAAGAATACTTATCAACTCTAGAAAAAAAACTAAGAAAACTACATGTTTTTAGTAAAAACAACATCAATTTAATTGGAAATGAATCAATCTACAAATCACTATCTCATAGTCCTAGTAAATTAAAAAGTATTACTAGTATTTTAAATTCTGAATATCAAAATCTAAAAGAGAACCTTAGAGCAGTTATATTAACCGACTATATCCGTAAAGAGTTTTTAAACATCTCCAATAAAAATATAAAGAACATTAATAAACTGGGAGTAATCCCTATTTTTCATCATTTACGTGTTAGTATAGCTACTAAAAGTAGTATTGCTGTTCTTTCTGGAAGCATTGTTATTATCCATGCATCAAAAATCGCACAATTCAATTTAATCGAAAACAGTAAAGAATATACAACCTCTCCGTTAGGATCTGATAGTGAGTTTGTAACTATAACTTCTAAAAAATCAACAAACAATAATTTGGTTGCTATTATTACCAAGCTTTTTGAGTTGGGAGAAATCAAAATTTTAATAGGTACCAAATCTTTACTAGGTGAAGGGTGGGATGCTCCATCTATAAATAGTTTAATATTAGCTTCTTTTATAGGCTCTTTTGTTTCATCAAATCAGATGAGAGGGAGAGCTATTAGGAAACACAAGACAAATAGCAACAAAACAGGTATCATTTGGCATTTAGCATGTTTAGACCCTACTCTAGAGAATGGAGGGAGAGATGTTGAAATATTACAACGAAGATTCGATTCCTTTTTAGGCATTTCTAATACGGATAACCCCTCTATTGAAAGTGGTCTGGATAGACTTATCTTTCAAACTCAGATTAAAATTGAAGAAATTAAATCTATTAATAAAGCAACATTAGAAAATTCTAAAAATAGAAATTCCATTATTGAAAGGTGGGAGAAAGCTATATTAACAGGATCAAAAATTACAAAAACTGTTAATTATTTCCATCAAGGAAAAAAGAAATATACAAACCAAAAGAAGATTTATTATAAAGATATGGTGAAATATATCTTTATAGAACTCTTTATTGCTTTATCCTTTT
>Ga0256844_10000977_pt1 | contig 10815 bp, 9 predicted proteins | sample MusselsmetaG_FD_189100 | JGI IMG/M metagenome (GOLD analysis project Ga0256844, IMG submission 189100) | Mussel associated microbial communities from hydrothermal vent at the East Pacific Rise, Pacific Ocean - Mussels | ecosystem: Host-associated > Mollusca > Shell > Unclassified ... | reverse complement strand
CAAAGGAGCCTGAGAGTGCGAAAAGACTTGATTCCGTACTTTTTAATTTACTTGAGTGCTTGAGGATACTTGCCCTGGTCTTGCAACCAGTAATGCCAGGGGCCGCTGCAAAAATGATTGAAGGACTCGGGCTGACAGCAGGTGATGAGCGTATCACATCTCTAAAAAAAGCAAGTGTATGGGGACGGTTGTCTGCAGGAAGCGCACTGAAGAAAATGGACACACTCTTCCCCCGACTTGAGATGGAAAAAAAACCACCGCAACCGCAAAAAAAACAGTCTGGAAAGAAGAAGGTCGTTGAATCATCTGAAGAGCTTGTTGATTTTGAAGCTTTTCAGAAGCTCGATTTACGGGTAGCTGAGGTTGTTGCGGCAACGTCTATAAAGAAATCGAAAAAGCTTTTGAAACTCACCGTACATGCACCAGAGGAACGAACTGTTGTCGCAGGAATTGCTGAGTTCTATACACCGGAAGAGCTTGTTGGGCGACAGGTTCTTATTGTCGCAAATCTTAAACCAGCAAAATTGATGGGTGTACATTCCCAGGGGATGGTGCTCGTGGCTAAAACGACGGTTGACGGTAAAGAAAGAATGGTTCTGACTACCGTGGATGAGGATGTTGTCCCGGGCAGTACAATTGCATGATTGTTGAGGAGAATTTTTATGTTTGTAGTGAATAATTTTATGATGGCTATAGCCCAACTTATTAATTTTGTTTTGACGTTGTATATGTGGATTATTATCGGCAGAGCTGTTATTTCCTGGGTGAACGCTGATCGTTATAATCCCATTGTCCGGTTTTTATATGAAGCCACCGAGCCGGTGCTAAGCCGCATCCGTAGAATTTTACCGCTGAGCTTTGGGGGAATAGATTTTGCCCCGATGATTTTGATACTTGTGATTATGTTTCTGCAGAATTTTCTTGTGCAGACATTGAAACAGCTGGCGATGGGAATGTGAGAAATATTATAGGTAATATTAAAGACAGGAGCCAATTATGCTTACACCACAGGCGATTAAAGATCAGGAATTTAACATTAAATTCAGAGGATATGATGCAATAGAGGTAAAAGCATACTTGGAGTTGTTGGCGGAAGATTTCTTTGACCTGACCGAACAGAACCGTCTGCAAGTGGAAGAAATAGAAGCGCTTGCCGCAGAGCAGGAATCATTGCAGAATGAAAAGGATGCTCTGGCTGCTGAGGCGGAGGCAAGTCGGGAAAATACTGAAGGTATCCAGTCGGAAATCCAGGAAGGGTATAAACATAAAGATCAGGAAATTATTGATCTGAAGGCTGAACTTGAGGAAATCAAAGATTCGGCAACTGTTCTTGAAAAAGAGAATAAAGAATATCTGGAGAAAGTAAAAGAACTGGAAGAAAAATTAGTTGAAGATGAAAATGTCGGGGTAAAGGAACAGGCAGATCTTGAGATGCTTAAAAATAAGCTGGAGCTTGTTGAAGAGCAGAATAAGGAGTTGAAAAAAGAAGGACTGGATTTTAAAACCACGATACTTACTGCGCAGAAGTTTGCTGATAATCTTCGCCAGACAAGTGAGGAAGAAGCAGAAAAAATGATGCAGGGAGCTCGTGATGATGTAGAGAAATTTCGGAATGATGCCCATAAAGAGCTCGCACGGCTGCCTAAAGAAATTGATGAACTGAAACAAAAGAAAGAAGAGGTTCGGGAAGAATTGAGGGTGACGTTACAGTCGTATCTTTCTGCTCTCGATGCCTTTTCAAATGAAGATTCTGAAAAAGATGACGATCTTTCTGATCTTTTTCAGTCTATCCAGATTCCGGATGGAGAGAATGTTGATCCTGACGATATTGATAATATCGAGATGAATTTATAACAGGTGACTCAATGCCTTTTCTTTCTCAATCTTCAGATGGCATGGTTCTCCTTGCCTTATACGTTCAGCCAAAAGCCTCGAGGACAAAAGTGGTAGGAGTCTTTGATGGCTGTTTGAAGATTGGTGTTGCGGCACCACCTGTTGATGGAAAAGCAAATGAAGCGGTTGTGAAGTTCTTTTGCAAAAAATTTCGTTTGCCCCGCAGGGATATTGTTTTGAAAACTGGTGCCCAGTCACGGAGAAAAATAATTGGTGTGAGATCTCTTGATGTGGATATTGTCCGTGGAAAAGTAGAAGAAATGATAGTCAAAAACCCTTATTAGCCGACAAGAGAGGCAAGTGATGAAACGTTATATTATAGGGAACTGGAAGTGTAATAAATCAAGCGATGATGGCCGTAGGTGGCTCGACATTTTTGCAGGATCATATACCCCGAAAAATAATCTCGAGATAATAATTGCCCCCTCTTTTGTAATTATTGAATCCATTGCGGATCATCTGCAGCAGCTCGATCTCGACAATGTGCATTTAGCGGCTCAGGATCTTTCTCCGTATCCCAAAGGAAGTTATACAGGAGCTGTGGCGGCTGATATGCTGAGAGGACTGGCTCAATACGTAATAACGGGCCATTCGGAGCGCCGCAGGTATTTTCACGAAAATAATCAGGATGTGGCAAATAAAGTGAGTGAGGCGTGTGATGCTGATCTGATTCCAATAGTCTGTGTCGACAGTTCTTACGCTCTTTCACAGTTGGCCGGTCTTGTCGATATTGAGTGTGAACAGATGATTGTGGCCTATACCCCCGTTGACGCACTGAATGTTAATGTCCCTGAACCAGTTGGGAAAGTGTCAGAAGCTGTGCGCCATATCAGAGAAATGTACTCTGAATGGCCGGTCATTTATGGTGGGGCTCTTAGGCCTGGCAATGCAGACCAGTACCTCAATCTTCAGGAAGTGTCTGGACTCTTTCTTGGTTCCACCAGTCTGGATGCAGAAAAATTTGGAGCAGTATGCGGCCTTGCCGCGGGACTACAGCTCTGAACGGATGCACTATGAAGCAAAAACGGTGAGTATGGACTGATCTGCTTCACAGTTTTGTTTGAGTGTTTCAAACCAGATACCAAGGTTAGTGGTATCCCACTGCAAGTTATTCTTTTTCCAGAGAGTGCTTGTTTCCGGCAAAAAATCTTCAAATATTTTCGCGATATCTTCAGATTTTAATTTCTCTTGTGTGCAACACATGAGGGAGAGAAGATCCGCCATTTGGATTATAAGAGGGTAGGAGCGATGGGATGGTGCTTTTTCGGGCATATGGTGATATCCCATGGCCATGACAAGCTGCTCGGGAAGAAGCCAGCGGTGACCAAGTTGCAGGCCGACTTTGTCGTGGCTTATTGAAAATGATGTCTGTTCCTCTGTCGTTATGCTGAAATGGCTGAGATTGGAAATTTCTCCCAGAATCGAGTAGTCGTGGGGGAAAGTCATGAGCATGGCCAGTTTACCGATGTCATGGATGAGACCTGCTATGAAAAATTCACTTGGCGAAAGGTGAAGACTCTCTGCAATGATTTTTGCCGCAAGACCGCAGGTAAGTGCATGTTCCCAGAACAGGCTGATGGCATGTCTACTTTCTTTGTTTACTTGTGGGAAGGAGGCAAAGATGGCCTTACCTATGATTATATTTTTAATCTCCTCAAATCCGAGCACAACAACAGCTCTTTCTATTGTACTTACACCTCTGGGAACACCGAAAAAAGCAGAGTTTGCAACTTTTAGAATCGCGCTGCACATGCTCTGATCCGGAAGAATGACTTCCATCAGATCATTGGCACTGCTTTCGGAGTTGGCTGTTACCGCCATAACCTTTGTGACAACTGCAGGCAGGGCGGGAAAAGTGTCGATTTGTGTATTTATGGCTAAAAGATTTTCGTGGCTCATATCGTTAACTCAGGGAGTCTTTGTAGTAAGTTTTTACGGGTGCATTCGAGTATTGTTTTATCGATGTTTAGAAGGTTGTTTTCTTCTATTACATTTAAGGTATGTAGGATCAAGTGAGGGTCAAATTGTGCACCGGCTTCTTTTGTCAGTTCATCAAGGATTTCGGGTGGTGTCATTTTTTTTCTGTAGGGCCGATCTGAATTCATTGCCGCCAGCGAATCAACAATGTTAAAAATTCGTGCTCCCAGAGGTATTTCGTCTCCTTTTAATCCCTGGGGTTGCCCGGTGCCATCAAAACGCTCGTTATGGTGAAGGAGAACAGATCGTTCGCTGGAAAAATAGTCAAACATATCTGTAAGTTCTGTGAGTTTGAATGGGAGGTCATTAAGTGTTTTTCGGTCGGTTGTTGTAAAAACACCTGGTTTTGACAGGAGATCATTGTGTAGCAGGAAGCGAATGCTGTTGTAGAGTGTTATAGCATTTTGGAATGTTTGAATATGTTGCTCTGGCAAATGAAGTTGCTTGCCGAGCAGGGAAATATAGTGGGACACTGTGGTGATATGCTGTTGGTGTTCAGGGCCTACGACATTTCTCGCGAGAAGCTGCAGTGACGCAATTGTGGAACTTCGAGTTTTGGTAAGAATTCGGTTGAGAGTTTCTTTTAAGAAGGCCAGGGATTCCAGGGAGGTGTATTCACCTTCGGAGCTATAAGGAACGAAGGATTTAATTCTATTTCGTCCCTCTGCTTTGGCCATGAAAAGAGCCGTCTCAGCCATTGAAATAAAATCATCGTAGTTGCCTGGGGTGTGGCTGCACAGTGAGGCGATACCTACAGAGAGGGTAATAGATACCTGTTTTGATTTATTCTGAAAAGGTTGCTTTGTGCAGTTGTTTCGTATTGTTTCTGCTATTTCTTCTGCTTTACTTAGATTGGTTTCCGGCAGTAAAACAACAAAGTCTTCCCCAGAAAAGCGGTAACATTTCCCGTGCTCAGAGGTGTTAACTGTTAGACGGGCGGCCATTTCATTGAGAATGAAATCCCCAAAGACAAGGCCCGCAGATTTATTTACTTTGTTGAAATAGTCAATATTCATCATCAGTAGAGATATATCTTTGCCACTGATCTCACTTTCTTCCATCTTCTCAACGAGGTGCGTGGTAAAATGACGTCGGTTGAAAAGGCCGGTGAGGGAGTCCCGACTACTGAATGCATCAAGTTGTTTATTCAAAGTGAGGAAATTAACATGATGCTCGGCGCAGATTTTACTGACTTTGTTGAGAAAAACAATTTTATGGTGTAACAGTTCCTGCGTTACAGGTAAGGCGAGATAATCAATCGGTCGTGTATCGTTTTCTTTGGTGAGTTCGTGTAACGGGATATCCGAGGTGCCGAGTATTAAAATCGGAACATGGGCCGGAAGTGCATCATATCCAGGCAGATTGCTCAATTGAGTCTCAGAACTTGAGATGACAATAAAAGGAGCTTTGATCCATTCTTCTGATGTCGGTGTTTTGTCGGAGAAAAGGCAAACTATGTTTGGAGAGATGGAATGAATGATCTCTTTTGCAGTTTCAAAGGAACTCACATGGTGAGTCTCTATACATTCTGAGTTTGTCATCGGGTGAACAGCTACCTGCTGCATGTCTTCCGGGGAAAAGATTTTGGAAAGATGTACTGAAAAAGTTGTCATTACCATAAGTATATATTTTTTGTCAGTTAAAATGCAAATTGAAAGGGAAAAATCAAATAATATTGTTTATCAGTGGAATTGAAGAGGGGCTGTTTGTGCGGGTCAAAAGAATAGCAATGGGTGGAATTCAGAAGTATATTCCATGTGTCACTGGTTTTATGGGTTTTTCAACGGAAAAAATATGGCATATAAAGAAACACAAAGCGACATTACGGCTCGTATAAAAGAACAAGCAGATATTGTCCAGATTATTGGTGAGTGTATTGATCTGAAACGCAGCGGAGCGAGGTTCCTCGGTTTGTGTCCGTTTCATGGCGAGAAGACGCCTTCGTTTTCAGTACACGCAGGCCAGCAGTTTTTTCACTGCTTTGGCTGTGGTGAGTCTGGTGATGTTTTTAGTTTTATGATGAAATATTACCATATGGATTTTCCTTCAGCGGTGAAAGAACTTGCAGAAAAATATCATATAGAATTGCCGGAGTACCAATATTCAAAGGAAGATCAGTTACGGGAAAAAAAGAAGGATCTGCTTTTTAGTATAAATGAAAAAAGTTCCGTTATATATGAAGGTTATCTGGAAAAATCGGCCGGAGCCAGGGCGGCAAGGAACTATTTAGAGAAAAGAGGTGTGGGGGCGGAGATTCTGAAAAACTTCCGAATAGGTTATGCACCCTCGGTTGAAGTGGAGGGATGGAATTTTCTGGCAGGTAAATTCAACGCTTCAGAACAAAAAACAGCAGTTGAAGCGGGGCTGCTTGTGCAGAAAGAAAAGGGTGGTACCTACGATCGTTTTCGGGATCGGATTGTTTTCCCCATCATGGATATCAGTGGACGTGTCTGTGGCTTTGGCGGAAGAATTGTTGGTGAAGGGCAACCTAAATATTTGAACTCGCCGGAAAGTATGGTTTTTAATAAGAGCCGTTTGTTGTTAGGGTTGTACCAGCAGAAAGATGCTATTCGCCGGAAAAAAATGGCTATTCTTGTGGAAGGTAATTTTGACCTGATATCTCTTGTTGCAAATGGGTGTGAGAACGTAGTAGCCCCTCTTGGCACTGCGCTTACCAGGGAGCATTTGCGGCTTGTTAATCGATTTGCTGAAGGGGCAACGCTTCTTTTTGATGGTGACGATGCGGGTGCCAAAGCAGCCGTGAGATCGGTACCATTTTTTCTTGCTGAACAGTTGCCCGGTCGTGTCGCTCTTTTACCGGAAAAACATGACCCGGACACCTTTGTCCGGGAAAAAGGTGTGGCTGAGCTTGATCGTTTACTTGATGAAGCCGAAACTCTGCCGGAATTTGTTCTTGCCAGCTTAATACAGCAATATGGGATAACTCTGGATGGGAAGAGTCGTATTGTTGAAGAATTACGTCCTCTTGTGAAAGCAGCAGTTTCGCCATTGCAACGTTCACTCTTTGTCTCACATTTTGCTCAGGAGCTGGGGATGGAGGTTGGTCAACTGGATTCACTTCTTGATCGTACACCTGGAAATGCTCCGACTCCTGAAGTTGAGCCGGTCGAGGAAAGGCGGAGTGAACAGATTGTATCGCTTACCCCAGCCCAAAAAAAACTTGTGGAATTTATGGTTTTGCAGCCCAGAGGTTTTACACATCTGGAACAGGCTGGTGTTAGAGAATTTCTTGCAGGTGGAATGGGAGAAATTCTGTTTTTACAATACAAGGATCTGTTGGAGAAAAACCCTGAAATTGAACCAGAAGAACTGTTGAGTGTTCTGCCTGATGGTAGTGAAAGAGATTTCGTGGCTGGACTTCTGCTCAATGCTATGAACCTTTCCACAAATATAAAAGATGAATATTTTGAAAATGAACTTGCTGATTCGCTTGATTTTCTGAAAAGATTTCATCTTCAGAAAAGTTCAAAAGAGTTGATGAAGCGTATGGAGCTGGCCCAAAAAGCCGGTGATGATGCGGAATTTCAAAAACTTATGATGCAACATGTCGAAATTGTTCAGAAGTTGCAGGGAGAAGATGTGTGACAACCTTTCTCTGTTTTTTTTGTCAGTAATTATGGAGTAAGGCACTAAAAAGAGAATTATATTCACCGAAGAAATGAATTTACTTGACTTTTTCGTATGTTTGGTTTGATTGAGAGCAGTATATATAATGGTGAGGTTCCTCTGATCAGTTTTTTACTTGTTGGAGTGAATTTTATTTGTGTTTTTATATTTAGGGACGTTCCATGACGTTGGCTGGAAGTGACGGTAAATACGGCAGTGGGAGAAAGGAGATGGTGGATTATGATATCAACCGCAAGTCCTCGTCTTCCAATTGCGTTGAGGACGAACGAAATAAAGAGTTGGCTGATGATTTCATAACCCCGGTTAATTCCTCAGATACCACTACAGAGAGAAGGAGAGGACGTATCAAAGATCGACGTAGCAGTCAATGTAGTGACAGAAGGCGAAATGAAAGACGCAGGGCTTCCCGCTCGGCAGGTGGCGCTGAAAAGCAGGCCAAAAATAAGTCGTCTATTGATCCGATGAATATTTATCTTCGTGAGATGGGAACGCTCACTCTTCTGAGTCATAAAGAAGAGTTGAAGCTTGCGAAGATGATGGAGGATGGTAAGCAGAGGGTTCAAGATGCAGTTTTTAAAACACCCCTTGCTGTACCTGTGCTTCTGGAAGTTGTGAAAGGGCTTGAAACCAACAGTGATAAAATCAGCCGTATTGTTTCTTTTGTATCCGATGGAAAGGCTGAGGATATTTTGCAGGAGAGCAGGGATTTTCTGGATCGTGTTGAGCAGGTAGTTGAGCTGAACAGGCAAAGAGATGAGTTGCTGAAGAAATATTTATCGCTTGATGAGAATGGGGTTGAGGCAGCGCATACTTTTGAAGAGTATGAGCAACTTTGTACTTCAATGTCTGAGCTTTTTCAAGACAAGATTATCTGTTCTGATTGCATTAAGGCAGTGGCTACCGGTCTTGAAGATCTTTCAAGGAGGTTTCGCAAAGTTTTTGTAGAAGTAATGGGCGAACATAGTCAGCAAATTGATGATGACAAAACGAATGTGGCCGGCGAAGCAATCGAAAGGCAGGTCAACCGTCAAATACTGGCGGAATCTGGTATAGATCAAAAACAGCTGCAGACCATTCTCCGTGAAGTCGAATTAGGTTGGGAGGTATACAAGCAGGCGAAAGAAGGGTTGGTGCGTGCAAATCTTCGTCTGGTAATTTCCGTGTCCAAAAAGTTTGTTAATCGTGGCCTGCAGTTTTCTGATCTTATCCAGGAAGGGAATATTGGCCTTATGAAGGCCGTGGAAAAATTTGATTATCACCGGGGGTATAAATTCAGTACGTATGCCACATGGTGGATCAGACAATCGATTACCCGGGGCATTGCTGATCAGGGTCGAACCATTCGCCTGCCTGTGCATATGATTGAGACGATAAATCGTCTTTTGAGGGTGTCAAAGGACTTTCTCCTCGAGGAACATCGTGAGCCCACACCAGAAGAGATGGCAGAGCAGCTGGGTACTGAAGTGAATAAGGTCAAATCGGCCCTGAAAATTGCTAAAGATGCCATTTCTCTTGATACACCTGTTGGTGATGATGGTGAGACCAATCTTGGTGATTTCATTGAAGATAAGGATAAACCTGGCCCTGATGAAATCACTATGGTGTCGAGCCTTCGGGAGTGCCTGAACCAGGTTATGTCGTCGCTTTCACCGCGGGAGGCCAAAGTGCTGCGGATGCGATATGGTATCGATGTCGATTGTGACCACACCCTGGAGGAAGTAGGTAAGTGTTTTGCTGTTACCAGAGAGCGTATTCGGCAAATCGAGGCCCAGGCTATTTTGAAACTGAAGCATCCCTCGCGGGTTGATGAATTGCGGGTTTTTATGACTGATTAGTGCCTTACTCTATAAAACCTGTAAAGAAAAACAAGAAAGTGAAAAAGGTATTAATTATAAGAATGAATAGATCCCTCCAAGGCACTTACTTGCGGTTTATCGCGTTAGTATCTTGAAATTTCACTCAGGTACTTATGTCCCCTTACGGGGTGATAATTTTCCCCCCGAGGATACCGATGGCAGAAACCATTGACTGGGTTAGTCTTAATCTCGTTCCAGGGCTGGGAGTGCACAGTTACTGGCGCCTTATTGACCGTTTTGGTTCACCTGATGTTGTTCTGAAGTCCTCGCGAAAAGATCTTCTTCAGGTCGATGGCATACGGGAGAAACAGATTGCTGGTCTGTTTTCTCAGGCGGATCCCTATGAAAGCGGGCAGCAGGAACTCAATCGAATGTCAGCCCTCGGGGCGGATGTCGTTGTCTACGCTGACCCCTTTTATCCACAACTATTGAAGCAGCTGATTGACCCCCCACCTGTATTGTATGTTCTTGGTCGTAAAGAGCTTTTACTCACCCGAGCCGTGGCCATGGTTGGTTCCCGTGCCGCAACAACGTATGGGCAACGGGTGGCGTTTTCTTTTGCTGGAAGTCTGGCTGATCTGGGCTTGACCGTGGTCTCCGGGCTGGCTTTGGGTATTGATGCCCAGTCCCATTCCGGTGCATTGTCGCGTGGAGGAAATACGGTCGCTGTTCTCGGCTGTGGTCTCGATGTTGTCTATCCCCGTCAGAATAATTCGTTGTATCAGAGGATTGCAAAGCATGGTCTCCTTGTCAGCGAGTATCCATCAGGGACGCGTCCAGAAGGTTTTCGTTTTCCTGCTCGCAATCGTATCATTGCCGGACTCAGTAGAGGAGTGGTGGTGGTTGAAGCGGCCAAAAAATCAGGGTCTCTGATAACAGCTCAAATGGCTCTTGATTATAACCGGGAGGTCTTTGCTGTTCCAGGTCAGGTTGACTCTTTTAAGAGTGAGGGGGCACATTATCTCCTGCAGCAGGGGGCGAAACTGGTACAGCGGGTTGAGGATATTGTCGAAGAGCTTGGCTTTGAGGATGTAACCGCACTTGAAGCGGACAATAAAAATGGGCAGCAGGAAGATAGCGACCTGGATCCTGATGTCCAGTCTCTGCTTAAACATATTGATGCTTACCCGCAACTTCGCGAATCCCTGCTGGAAAAATCCAAGATGTCTCCGGCAAGGGTAAGTGAGTTGCTTCTTTTTCTTGAATTGGACGGATTGATAGAAATGTTGCCGGGTGATATGTTAAGAAGAGTGTAGTCATGCAGATTGAAATTGACACTGATTAACGGTAAGTAAGTGTCTCGAAGGTCTCTCTGCGTTCGCTATCTGTAGATGTTTACATCCATATGATATGAAATCGAATACACGTTTTCTTGTTTTATTTACAACTTATACAGAGTAAGGCACTAATCAAGGAGATTCATGAACGGTAAAAATAGAAT